>Ga0163179_10000272_pt1 | contig 36233 bp, 25 predicted proteins | sample AtlANTMetagenome_FD_109643 | JGI IMG/M metagenome (GOLD analysis project Ga0163179, IMG submission 109643) | Marine eukaryotic phytoplankton communities from the Atlantic Ocean - Atlantic ANT 2 Metagenome | ecosystem: Environmental > Aquatic > Marine > Oceanic | place: North Atlantic Ocean... | reverse complement strand
TGCAGCGCCAGCTGTCTTCGGGACCAACGCGCACTCGTCGACGACGTGTCCACGACCTCTGAGCGCGCTGATCAACTCGCGCACGTGCACGGCCTGGCCGTCGTCTGAACGGATCCGGTGGTGGTAGAGCACACGACGCGGCGCGCTCATCGCCTCACCTCCACGGACGCCTGGAACGTCTCGACGAGGGCCCCGACCGGCTCATCCCAACCATATCGCTCAGCGTAGGCCCGGACCTCACGGCCGCGCGCACCGCCCTCGAGCACCCGAGAGATCGCTGCAGCGAAGCCGTCGATGTCGCCCGGCTCAACCAGTGCGCCGAGGTGCTCATCCGGCGGATCCCCGAGGATCTGCGGAATACCACCGACGCGCGAGGCAACCACTGGCAAGCCCGACGCCAACGCCTCAGTCACGACGTTCGGCCAACCCTCCCGCTGGCTCGGCAGAACGAAGACGTCAGCCGCTTGGTATGCGAGCGCCACCCGCTCGGGGGGCTGCTCCCCCAAGAACGTAACCCGACCGCCGCCCGCCGCCTCAATGCGCCGTCGATCACCGCCCTCGCCAATCAGAACCAATTCGAGCCCCGGTATCTGGGCCACCGCGAGCGCCGCTACGTCGAAGCCTTTCCCTGGCACCAGCCGCCCGACGCCTACAGCCAAGGCGCCAGTCGCAGGCAAGCCCAGCGCCGCGCGCGCTGAGGCGCGATCGCCAGGGCAGAACCGCTCGAGATCCACGCCGTTACGGACCGTCATTACGCGCTCAGGCGCGACACGTGCGGCTGCCGCGAAGCGCGACGCGAGCGCGTCGCTCACGGCCATGCACTGTGAAGCGCGCTCCGCGACCCCCGCAATGCGCTTCGCGATCCCAGGGTCTTGGGCCAACACATTGACGTCAGTGCCACGCGCCGTCAGCGTGAATGGCACGCCCAACTCGCGCGCGAGTTCGCCAGCTGCGACGCCGTCAGGCCAAAGATAATGAGCATCGATCACGGCGGGGCCGTCCGAGCAGAGCCGCGCGACCAGCGCGCGCGCGCTTTCGCGGACCGCGCTCGCCTGCCGACCCTGCGAAAGACCCGGCCAATGCCGAAAGCGAGGGTGGTGCACCTCGACCCCGTCGATGACCTCGATCGCGGGCACCTCAGCCCAGCGCCGGTAGACGCCTCGCCGGAGCGGCCAGATGACGTCGGGCACGGGCGCGACCACAGACCACCGGAACGGACCAGCGGCCGCTACGCGGCGCATCCGCTCGCGCACGAACAGGCCGTGCGTCGGCATCACGGATGACGGGAATAAGTTCGTGAACGTGATGACGTGAACCATCAGGCCGCCCACCTCCTGAGGAAGCGGGCTAGCACCAGCACCGACCAGATCATGTCCGAATGGTCACCGACGCCATGCCGGTGCCGTTGAAGCAGCGCCCTCACCTGGTCGACATCGAGCCACTCACGGAGGTGGTCGGCCGCCAACTCCGCCTCAACAGCATCTCCAATCGGGCCCTGACACCACGCGCGCAGCGGCACCGAGAAGCCCATCTTCTGACGACGGAGCGCGGCCGGGGCGAGCCGACCCTGCAGACAATCACGCAAGAAGGCCTTGGTGCGGCCTCCAGTAAAGTGCCATGCCGGCGGGATGGTCGCTGCAGCCTCCAGGAGTTGATGATCAAGGAACGGCGCACGGACCTCGAGGGAGACCGCCATCGACGCGCGGTCAGCCTTCACCAGAATCCCGCCAGCCAGCCACGTCTGCAAGTCCGCCTCAACAGCGCGATGTAGAGGCTCGCTAGCCTCAGACCTGCGGTATGCATCCAGCAACGACGCGTGCGGGTCACCCGCAGCCTCGTGATGCTCCCGACGCAACACCGCGAGCACCTCCTCGGGCAGGTGCGCGCTGACCGACCTGGCGTAAGCCGCGGCAGGGTCCATCGCTAGGTTCTGCAACGTCCGCTTTGCGCGCAGAAAACGCGGCAGCCAATCCGCCTTCGGGTAGAGGGCCCCCATGACAGACCAAGCTGACCGCGGCAAACACCGTCGGAGTCGATGCTCCCTCGCGTCAAAGAGGTATCGACGGTACCCACCAAAGGCCTCATCACCGCCGTCTCCAGACAACGCGACCGTTACATGTCGACGCGCTAAGCGGCTGACGTGGTACGTGGGGATGGCGCTGCTGTCGCTGAACGGCTCATCATACGTCTCCGTAAACCAATCCAAGTCGAGCAGCGACTCGACGTCGAGCACCTCTTCACGCAAAACCGCGCCGCATGCCGCAGCGGCTTCGCGTGCAGCAGGGCGCTCATCAAAGCGCGGCTCCGCGAAGCCGATCGTGCAGGCCTCTACCGGGCGCCCGAGGTTGCGCGTCATCGAGTCGACGACCGCGTAGCTATCGACTCCACCAGACAAAAACGGCGCCAGCGGGACTTCGCCCATCAGCCTCACCGCGACCGCGTCGTCAAGGCGCGCGAGGACCTCCTCGCGGTGCTCCTGCCGGCTCCGCTGATCCGGCGCGAAGGTCAGCTTCCAGTAGCGCTCGGTGGTGACCCTACCATCGCGAACGAAGACCTGATGCGCTGGCGCGAGCTTATGCACGCCTTCGAAGACCGTCAGCGGATCAGGCACATACCGCAGCGCTAAGAACTGCGCGATCGCATCCGGGCGAAGCTGCCAGCGACGCGGGAGCTCACGCAGCGCCTTGAGTTCGCTCGCAAAAGCGAGCCCCTGATCGTGCTCACACCAATAAAACGGCTTCTTGCCGAGCCGGTCCCGAGCGCCGTAAAGCTCATGTCGATCCTCGTCGACGATGACGAAGGCGAACATCCCACGCAGCTTGGACGCGAGCTCTCTGCCCCACGCTCGGTAACCGTACAGCAGCACCTCGGTATCACTGCGAGTCCGAAATTTGAACCCGAGCCCCTCGAGCTGCGCGCGGAGCTCCTTGTAGTTATAGATCTCGCCGTTGAAGGTGACCCATAAGCGCTCATCTGGCGTAGCCATTGGCTGCTGACCAGCCGCTACGTCGACGATGGCCAAGCGGCGGTGCGCGACCGCGTAACCAGCTCCTCGCCTCAAGCCGTCGCCGTCAGGGCCTCGATGCACCAGCGTCGCGCTCATGTCGGCGACCAGCTGCGGATCGACATGCCCGTCGCGCGCGAACGCGAAGATGCCACTGATGCCACACATCACCGCCACCCCGGGCCGCTGCGCGAACCGACCGATGCGCCCCCGAAATCGCGAGGCGCAGCTGCAGCTGCCGCCGGACGCAAGCTAGACACAGCGACCTCTACACCGGCCCCGCGTCGCGCCCGCGGCATAACGACAGCTGCTGCGTGCGGGACCTGACGGAGACCGCTGTGCACACAGAGGCTGAGGCACGCGACCAAGGCGACCCAGTGGTAGAAGAGGTCAAAGTGACCGCGGTTGAGGAAGAACGCGCCGATCGAGAACCCGACGGTCGTAGCCTCCATCATCCGCGCATAGTTGCTCGCCCACTCCAGGTCCGGACGGTAACGACACTGCCGATAGATCCGCCCCAGAGTGAAGAAGACCGAGCCCAGCAAGATGAGGTAAGCCGCGAAGGCTAGCGAGCCAGACTCCGCCCAGATCTGGAAGTAGCTGTTGTGGGCCACGTAGGTCTTAGCGCCCTCGGCGAGCGGGACGACCGAGTATTCAGGGTAGCGAATTTGGAAGTTCCGCATCCCCACCCCCCAGATCGGGTTGTCCTTGATCATCTCAAACGCGGTCGCCCAAGCGTTGAGGCGAGCGTTGGCCGACGAGTCCGTGGAGTCACCGATCGACGCGATGCGCTCGATCACGTGCGCCGGCGCGAAGACCGGGAACAACGCCGCGAGCGTCACCAAAACCATCACCGCGCGGAACAACGCTCCCGATCGCCACGCAATCCACAGCGCCGTAAAGCAGAGAGACAAGAACGCGCCGCGACTGTGCGTGAGCAACACCGTAAGGACCGTCAGGCCGACGGCGAACATCGTCGCCTTTCGCACCCAGGGCTTCTTCTCACCGATGCCAAGGTAGTAGAGCAACGGGACGTTCATCACGAGCGCGAGCGCGAAGTCGTTGTTGTCCTCCAGCATCCCGCCAGGGCCACGAATGATCTGGGTCGCGCCGCCCTTAAGGACGCCGATCAGCCCGCTCTTAACGCCGTAGAAGCCGAGCGAGAGCGCGATCATCCAGAACATGCCGCGCAGGCGTTGCTTGGTGCTGCACTGCCCCACAGTGAACAGCGCGATCACGATGATCTTGCAATATTCAAAAAAGTAACGGCTGGTGTATTCGTTATGGACCCTCGCCTGCGCGTAGCTGATCGCGACCAGCACCATCAGCAGCATCATCAACCGCGTGCGCAAGTCCCACGACGTGAACCGCCGCCGCCCCTGCTCGTTGGCCCACCATCCCCCCAGCATCGCGAGGGACACGAAAAAGGACAGACGCATCGTCCTGGCGAAACCCCAGCAGAGGTCCTGTGGGCGCATGTACGCCAGCCAACTGAACAACAGCATGCCGATGTACGGACGCCGAAACGCCGTCGGCATCATCGCCATCACGAACAGGAAGACGACCAGGTCCCGCATCGATCGACTGGGGTCAAGCCCCCAGCATCATCGCGAGGATGTCGCGCACGACCGGCGGCAGCATCGTCGAGTCGAAGTAATAGATCGACACCACAACGGTCAGCAGCGTGACAGTTGCCCCTGATATCAGCGCGACACGACGACGACCGCGAGCGACCCTCTGACGCACGGCGACCGTCTCCAGGTAAGCGACGCCGCCGAGCACCGGCACAGGCAACCCCCGCTCGACATCGTCAACTGTCTTGAAGGACCCTTGCAAGAAGTCAAAGGCAAGGATGAGGCCAATCGCAGCGCCAAGGCCAAGCACGCACCCGATCATCGCGATAATCAGGATGTTCGGCTCAGTCGGCGCCGGCGGGACAACGGCGGGGCGCTTGGTGCGCACCGGCAGTTCGCGCTGCAACATCGCGAGCAAATCCTGAGCGCGGTTCAGATCTCCCAGCGCGACATCTTTCGCGGCTTGCGCTTCTTCGATCTGCTCGACCTTCTGTGCATAGAGCGCGTACCCTTCGATCATGGATTGGCGCTTCAGCTCATCCGCCTTGAACTGGCGCTCTATTGCCGCGATCTGCGCGACCATCGCCTCCAGGTTGGCTTCGTCGCGAGTGAGTTGCTGCAGCAGCTCGGTAAAAGCCGGGTTCGGCACGAGCCCGTCCTCGTCCACCGGTGGCTGCGGCACCAATGCCTTGATCTGCGCCAAGATCAGCTCAGCCTTCTTCTTCGCGCTGTAATAATGAGAGGTCCCAGGCTGATAGGTCTGCTCGTACTCCTGCTTGGCCCGCAGCCAAAGGGCGACCAAAGGCTTGGCGGCTTCTACTTCAAGCGCTTGGGCGAGCAGGTTCGTCGCGCTCGGCGGCACGCGCGCCTGGGTGTCAGCTAGCACCTCCCGCCCCATCTTGATCGAGGTCGTCAACTTCGCCCGATCACTCCGCTTCTCCTGAAGGCGCTCAAGGCGCTTGGCGCGCGCCTCGGCTTGCTTCGGCCATTCCATGCGCTGAATGGTGACGTCGACCTGCGGGTCGAAGCCGTACTGGCGCTCAAGGATCTGCTTCTCGCGCAGGTAGTTAGCCAGCGTCTTCCGGGCCCGATCCAGGTTGGTGCTCGCCGTAACCTCTTCCTCTTTCGCCGGCGCGCGCAGCTCTTCGATCCGCTCGCGCTTCCACACCTCGACGAGCTTGTTAAGGAACTCAGCCGAGCGGTCGCCGTCCTGGTCCCGATACTCAACGCGGATCAACGCATAGCTCCGGGTCTCATCGCCGCCGTTGGTCTCGAAGACGGAGATCCGCGACTCGACTTCGCGATCAAGCTGGCCGCGCGCAAACTCGTCGAGCCCTACGGCGTCTGACCACCTCAACTCATCGATCGCAGCGCCAGCCATCTGCGGGATAGTGCTCTTTGCGGTGTCCACCACCGCCCGGAACGGGTTTTTTGAGTTGCTCGGGCCTGACGGCACCTGCTGGTGCATTAGCAGCGTCTGGGCGACGAAGTAGCGGGGAATGAAGAAGGCGACCAAGCCACCGATCACCAGCCCCAGCAAAGACACTGGCACGAGTTGCCAGCGCCGACGCCTGACGAGGTCGACGTAACGCTGCAGAGACAACTGCGGCAGCTCGACCTGCGTCATCGCAGCTGCTCCATTGAGTTGTGAGTCGTCGTCGACATTCAGAAGACAATCAGAAGCGGAAGAACAGGCGGTTACCGGCCGCGTCTCCGGTCAAAACGTCATATGCAAAAGTAACCTGCGCGGCGCCGAGCATCGTCTGCATCGCCAGCGCGACAGGCTGTAGCAACCGCTCTAAGAAGCGCGCGAGCATGCCTAATATGGTCGGCTGGACGTAGAGGATGTCATGCTCCTCGATAGGGAAGTTGGCGCGCGTGTAGCCCGTCGTGAGCATCTCGCGAACGTTGACGTCGATGACCAGCGGGTGCTCAGCGTCAGGCTTAATCAGGTAGACGCGGCCGAGGTTCGCCAGCGGCGTCCACGTGGCCGCGAACATCGCGTCGATCAAGGTCATGTTCGCACGAACCGGCAGCGGCCCCTTCCTGCCGACCTCTCCGATCGCGTAGAAGAACTTGTCACCTTGGATGCGCGCTTGGAGATCGACGTCGAACTTCAGCACGCTGCGTAACTGCGTTCGCACCAGCGCTGCGAGGTCCGTCTCGGTCTTTCCGAGCGCGTAAACCGGACCTACGAGGGGGACAAAGATCGTCCCGTCGATCGCAACCGGCTGCCCGGTCTGCAACACGCTTAGCTGCTCAGCACCAGGCTGCATCAGCACCTCAGGCGGCACAATAAACTGCACGAGGTCGTTGCCGCCGAGGTAGTTCTCGCGGGTCGCCTCGCCGTCGGCGCGGGACCCGAACCCTTTCTCGTTGAGCAGCTCGCGGATGCGCTTGTCCTCAAAGCTGCCGCAGCTCGCGAGCAGGCCGAGGAGCAATAATGCCACGCGGCCCCACAGGCCGCTTGAGGGGACCAAGGATGGATTGGTTGGGTGAATCACGTCAGGTTTGCCTCGCAAAGCAGTAGCTGCGCGGATCCTAGGTGAGCTAGGACCTGCGGCAACCGACCGCATTGTCGAACGTCGTCATCATCGGAAGTCACGCCCCACGAACCTGACCCAGACAGCCGCGATCCGCTGAGGCTTCCTCATTTCTAACCGGTGACGCTGCAGACTCCTTGCGACATCTACGCTCTTCCGCATTCAAAGACGCCGTGCCACCGACGGGTGCTGACCCAGACCCAACTCTCGGCTCCCACAACAAAGTTTGCGATCGCCCTCGACGTAATCCGCCGGCGAGAGCGCCTGCGAATCCGCCGCCATCGGATTTTGACTCGAACGGCCTCCGGGGATGCGCTCCGAGACACTGTCCCCTGCGGCGATATTGACCGAGCAACACGGCCGATCACGCAGCTCGAACGCGAGCCTGAGCGGTTGGCGCAAGGTGACCCTCGCGCTGATCGAACACGCGCCGCAACATGAACCCATGCGCGCCCTGATCGTCATCATCGGACTCATCGCAGCCGGCTCAGCGACCTTTTTTTGGAGCCAGCGGGTCGCCGAGATCAGCGCGCCGCCAAGCAGCGCCGAACCCATGCACCGAGCACGCGGCGAGACCCGCTCTCCAGACGCCTCCGCCGTCCGCGCTCAGCGGCCCGCAGCGGAAACTGTCAGCATCGCCCCATCTTCCGCGTCAGCGCCGGCGACAGTTGCCAACAACCCCACCGAGGCAACGCCGCCGCCGCCCTCCCAGCAGACGGCACCGCGCTCGACAATCCTCACGGCGCGCGACCTCGTCACAAACAACCTACTCCCCAACCTGCGATGGCGGTTCTCGTATGGCGTAGAGGTCATCGACGGAGTCTCGACGACCGGAGTCGCCGAGCTGCCGTTACCGACGGGCGTCACAGGCGACCTCTTGATCGAAGCTGATGAGATGCAGCCGCAGACCCTCAAACGAATCACCGCGATCGCCGCGCCCGCGCCGCCGCTAAAAATAGATGCCTACCTGCGCCCCACCGTGACTGGTGAAGGCATCAGGTTGATGATCCGTGACGACCAACGACGACCAGTCCGAAACGCGCGCGTTGACGCCTTCGCCCTCGACGACGCCAACCGTGACGGCGCATGGCAACTAGGCCCACCGCTCTGGTCACGTCGCGCGTCTGCAGCGGACGGGAACTATCAACTCCCGGCGCTCCCACCAGGCGAATACGGCGTTCAAGTACGCGCCACCAACGACGCTGGCGCGCTGCAGCCGCTCGCGCCATTCCGCAGCGTGTATTCGATCACCGGGAGCAACGGCTACCTGGAAGAGGTCAACCTGTCGCCGGCCTGCGCGCTTCGGCTCGAGCTCCTCGACCTCAGCGGGGAGCCTTTCGACCCGACCTCACGAGGCGTCGTTACCGTCACGCTGCAAGGCGCGAGCGCACGAGTGGTTCAGCGCAAGTGGACCGGGGCGAGCGGCGACGGCGGCACCATCACGGCGGTCGACCAGGTGCCGACCCGCGCGCCGATCTGGCTCGCCGCGCCGGTGGCCCCGGGCGCCTACACGCTCGAGGTCCGCGCTGAAGGCGCGCTGCTCGCACGGCAGCTGCTAAATCTCAGCGCCAGCTCGCAGACCGAGCAGGTCATCATCCCGTAGACGCCCGCGCAGGGCCCCGGCAATCAGCGGAAACAGCGTGCGACCAGCGCGGTCCAACCTGTCTGGTGCGACGCGCCGCACCCGCGACCGGTGTTACCGTCGAAATATTCGTAGAACCAACACAGATCGCGGTATCCAGGGTCATCGACGAAGCGCTCATCATCACCAGCGAACGGCGGTTTACCGTCTTTACCCCGCCGGAAGAGGGTCGTCATCCGCCGCGCCAACTCGTCCGCGACCTGCTGCAACGTCATTTGGTTACCTGACCCCGTTGGACACTCAACGGTGAACTCTTCGCCGTAGAAGCGCCCGTAACGCTCGAGCGCCTCGATCAATAAAAAGTTCGTCGGGAACCAGATCGGTCCGCGCCAGTTGCTGTTACCGCCGAACATGTCCGTCTGGCTCTCGCCAGGCATGTAGTCCACGCGATAATCCTCGCCGCCGTGGTTGAGCACGAAGGGCTCGTCACCGTGGGCACGCGACATAGACCGAATACCGTACGGCGACAGGAACTCGTCTTCGTCCAACAGACAACTGATGACCCTTCGCAAGCGGTCCTTCGACGGGATCGCCAACAGCACCTTGGCGTCGTCGCCGTCGCCAGCGAAGGAGATATGACCCGCCATCTCGTGCTCGTGGTCGAGGAACCAACGCATGCGCCGGTAGAACCCGGTCAGCTCTGAGAGCTTCGAGAGCGGGAGCACCTCAACCGCGCAGAGCGGTAACAGTCCGACGAGCGACCTGACCCGGAGCCGGACAGCGTCGTCCTCCCCTTCTGCGCCGCGGATCTGGTCGTAATAAAAGCCGTCCTCTTCGTCCCAGAGACCGGTCCCGCCGTGCGTGTTGATCGCGTGCGTGATCTGCACGAAGTGCTCAAAGAACTTCGACGCGACGTCCATGTAGCTCTTGTCGTGCTGCGCCAGCTCGATCGCCATGCTCAACATGGTCGCGCAATAGAACCCCATCCAGGCGGTACCGTCCGCCTGCTCCAAGTGGCCACCGGTCGGTAAGGGCTGACTCCGATCAAACACGCCGACGTTGTCTAGACCGAGGAAACCGCCGCCGAAGACGTGGTTGCCGTCTACGTCCTTCTGGTTAACCCACCACGTGAAGTTCAAGAGCAGCTTGTGGAAGGCGCTCGCCAAAAAGTTGACGTCTCGCTCACCCCGACGAGCGGTCATCTTGTAGACGCGCCAACAGGCCCACGCATGCACCGGCGGATTCACGTCGTGAAACGCGAACTCGTATGCAGGCAGCTGGCCGTTAGGCGCCATGTACCACTCGCGCAAAAACAGCAGTAGCTGGCTCTTGGCGAAGGAACCATCAATCTTCGCGAAGGGGATCATGTGGAACGCGAGGTCCCACGCCGCATACCAAGGATACTCCCACTTATCCGGCATCGAGATGACGTCGCGGTTGTAGAGGTGAGAGAAGTCGGCGTTACGACCTTCGCGCCGCTCCGACGGTGCCGGCGGCTGCGACGGATCTCCCGCGAGCCAAGTGCGCACGTCGTACCAATAAAACTGCTTCGACCAGATCAAGCCCGCGTATGCCTGCCGCTGGATCCGCGCGGCCTCGGCGTCTACATCACCGATGACGTCACGATAGAAGCGATCAGCATCCTGCCCGCGGCGGCTCATCACGTCGTCAAACGCGTCGCCAAACGCCTCCCCAGCGAAGTCCGACCGACGCAGCCTCAACTTGACGGTGCGCACCTCGCCAGCCGGAATCGTGAGCACGCACCAAAACGCGGCCTTGCTGCCGCGACCGTCCGCGGCGACTGCCCCCTCATCGCTCTCGCAGACGCGGCGGTGGAAGGCGTCCTTGACCTTTGCGCCCTCAGCGGCGAAGCCGAACAACCGCGCGCCGTTCGTCTCATTCTCAGTAAACAAGGACGCGCACAGCTCGCGCCCGTCGCCGTACTGAAACTCATCGATGGACAGCTCCATCTGTGGCAAGTCCGCGCCGTCCGCGAGCATCCGACCCGCGCCCGCGTCCTGAACCACGCCTCGCGGCCAGTAGCCTTCGCCCTTACAACCCCACGACCATGTGTTACGCCACCACAGCTGCGGCAACACGTGCAGCTTCGCCTCATCTTCGCTGCGGTTGCGCACTGCGAGCTCTACCAGGATGTCATCCGGCGAATCCTTAGCGTATGTCGCGGTTACATCGAAGTAGCCGTCGTCGAACACCCCGGTGTCGCGCAGCTCATACTCCCGGTCGTCACGGCCACGGGCCGCGTTGGTAGCGACGAGGTCTTCGTACGGGTACTCACGGCAGGGATACTTATAGACAGCGCGCAAGAACGCGCCGCTGGGCAACGCGTCGACGTAGAAATACTCCTCCTTGACGTCTTCGCCGTGGTTACCCTCCGAACCCGCCAACCCGAACAACCGCTCCTTGAGATACGGGTCGCGTTCGTTCCACAGCGCGAAGGATAAGCACAAGCGGCCGTGACGATCGGTCAGCCCGAGCAAGCCGTCCTCGCCCCATCGATAGGCGCGGCTGCGGGCATGATCGTGCGGGAAGTAGTCCCAACAGCTGCCGTCTGCCGAGTAATCCTCACGGACTGTGCCCCACTGTCGCTCAGCCAAGAACGGGCCCCACCTGGCCCAGTGTTGTTCGCGGCGCGCGTTGCTCGCGAGTCGTTCACGTTCAGGGCAACTTTGCTCAGACATCGGTAGCGGTGTATCGGTTCGGCGGCTCGACGTCACCATCGTTCGTCAATCGCTCTCGAGAGTCGGGCAGGAAGCTCTGAGACCAAGTGCACCGGCTCGCCCGTGTCAGGGTGCGGGAACAGGACTTCGCTAGCATGCAGGAGAAACTGACCGCGGCCGAGGTCCGCCGTGGACCCGTAGCGCTGATCGCCGACGATCGGGTGGCCAATGTGGGCCATATGCGCTCGGATCTGATGCGTTCGCCCAGTCCGCAAAGTCACCCGCAAGAGCGCGCGTCGACGGCCGCGCTGCAGGACCTCGTAGTCCGTCACCGCGCGCTTACCGCGCTCATCGACGTGCACCTTTGGCTGAGTGGCCCGGGCAGTCTCCCGGAGCCACAGCGGCGCGTCGATCGTGCCTTGCCCCGGCGACGGATGCCCCTCCACCACCGCGGTATAGATCTTCTTGACCTGGCCTTCGCGAAACGCGTTGCTCAGCGACCGCGCAGCCTGCGGAGTCAGCCCGACCACCACCAACCCCGAAGTGCCCCGATCCAGCCGATGCACGGGCGCTGGACGATACGTCGCCGTACGCACGCCGAACGGCTGCTCATCGAGCCAACCGACTAGGTGGAAGTCATGACCGCTCCCGGGCTGTACTGGCAAGCCGGCGGGCTTGTTAACCACCAGCAACGCCTCGTCTCGATAAATGATCGACGGGGTAAGCAGGCGCGGCGCTGGCGCTGGCGGCGGCGCAGGGCGCGGCGTTGCGCCGGCTGACTCCCCGAGGTTGTCCGGGAGCGTCAAGAGCATCCCTGCTGCGAGCCGAAGATCGGGCTTGGCCTTCTTGCCGTCGATCCTGATCGTGCCGCGCCGGAGCAGCTTAAAGATCCCGCTCAGCGGCACGTCAGGCAACAGCTTGCGGAGGTGACGGTCGAGACGTTGACCGCGCTCTGCCTCGCTCAACTCAACCTCATGCATCCCAAAAGACAAACAGCCAACGGGGTGAGACGGAATCGAAATCTTTAGACCGCACCCTGCGCGAACGCGGGCTAGCGCCCCGAATCCCCTGGGTCTGCAGGCAGAACGATCGGCGCGGGCGCTTCTTGTCCAGCAGGGACAAACACCATCGAGACTGAGTTGACGCAGTGACGCGTGTTCTTGTCGGTCATTTGCTCGCCTTGGAAGACGTGACCGAGGTGTCCTTTGCAGTTCTTACATACAATCTCGACGCGCACCCTGCCGAACGAGAGGTCCTCGTGGCGCTCGATCGCGCCCTCGATCTCATCGTCAAAGCTCGGCCAACCGCAGCCCGAGTGGAACTTATCCGCCGAACGATAGAGCGGCGCGTTGCACCGGCGGCAGATATAGAGTCCAGCGGCCGTCAGGTCCGTGTACTCGCCTGTACCTGCGCGCTCCGTCCCCTTATCGAGCAGGACGTAAGACTCCATCTTGTTCAGTTTGTTATAGGCCATAGGGGGAGCGACGGCAGGTTCCGTATCTTGAGGCGGGGAGGAGTGCGTTGACGATCCCTCGACCAATCGCGTGACGTCAACATCGACAATCGCGTCCGGCGTAGGGCGGCAGCAGGAGAGCCACAGGGCCGCTGCAACCAGCGTCGTGAGCGTTGCAATGTTCGTCATCGTGAGCGGGTCAATTCGTTCGGATCTGAACCGCAGATGCGAAGGGATCATGCTACGCCAAAGCGCGGGGCTAGCGCCACCCGGGCGGAGCAATCAATCGCGCTCCAGCCGCGCGCCGGCCGCCGTATCGACGATCTTCCACCCCGCCGCAACGATTCGGTCACGCAGCGCGTCAGCGCGCCCCCAGTCCTTATCGGCTTTAGCCTGGGCCCGCTGATCGAGCAGCGCGATGAGCTCCGCGGGAGCGTCGGCGGCAGCGGCGACAACGGGCTCATCGCCGAAGACCGCCAGCACGTCTTCAAAGCGGGCGAACACGGCGAGCGCATGGGTCGCGCCGGCGAGCGTCGGCGCGGCCTTGTTGACGGCGCCGACCAACTCGAACACCGCGGCCAAAGCCTCCGAGACGTTCAGGTCTGCGGACATAGCCGCGGTGAAGGCCTCATTTGCTTCTCGCGAAGCTAGGTCGAGGCAATCTTTGCCGGCGGGGTCATGGCCGTCGCGGATCCGCACCAACTTCTTACGAGCCTCGTTGACACGACCGATAGCGGCGCGCGCTTCGTCGAGGCCATTGAAGGTGAAGTTCAGGGACTGGCGGTATTGCACCCGCGTCAGCGCGTAGCGCAGCTCCAAGCCGCTGTAGCCCTGCTTGAGGATGTCACTGACGGTGTAGAAGTTGCCGAGGCTCTTCGACATCTTCGTGTTGTCGACCAACAGGTGCCGCGCGTGCATCCAGATCCCGACAAAGCGCTCCCCCGTGTGCGCCTCGGTCTGCGCGATCTCGCACTCATGGTGAGGGAAGACATTGTCCTCGCCGCCAGTGTGGATGTCGATCTGCTGACCGAGGTAGTGCTTCGACATGGCCGAGCACTCGATGTGCCACCCTGGGAAGCCGCGCGCGCCGCCGTCAAACGGCCCCTCCCACTGCATCTGGTGCTTGTCGTCGACCTTCCACAGCGCGAAGTCTCGCGGGTCTTTCTTCTCAGCATTGACCGCCACTCGCGCGCCGGACTCAAGCTCATCCAACTTCTTGCCGCTGAGTTTGCCGTATTCAGGGAACTTGCTCACCTCGAAGTACACGTTGCCGTTCACTTCGTAAGCGAAACCCTTTTTGAGCAAGTCATCGATGATCACCCCCATTTGGTCGATGAAGTCGGTGGCGCGGGGCATGTGGTGCGGCAGGCGCACCCGTAGGTGGCGTTGGCACTCCTCAAACTCATCGGTGTACTGCTGCGCGATCTCCCACGCGGTCCGGCCAGTGCGCTTAGACTCCGCCTCCATCTTGTCCTCGCCGCCCTCGACGTCGTCGAGGGTCAAGTGACCGACGTCCGTGATGTTCATCACCTGCGTCACTTCATAGCCCTGGTCCTCAACAAATCGGCGCAGGACGTCGGCGAACAGAAAACTCCGAAAATTGCCGATGTGCGGCGAACTGTAGACCGTCGGTCCGCAGTGGTACATCGACACTTTGCCGTCGACCAACGGCTTCAGATCTTCGAGCTTGCGCGTCAGCGAGTTGTGCAGGCGAATCACCATGAGAGGTGTGAAGAGTCGCAGAGCCCTCGATCAGGTGCAACTACCCGGCTACAAGGAAAGCGTGGCGGACAAACCCGACAACGCAGAAGACCAGGCGACGAACGAGTCGAGCGGCGGGCCTACGCAGCCAGGTCCGGCCACTGACGGACCGTTCGACCTGCTGCGCGAGATCGGCAGAGGCTCCTCTGGGACGGTCTACGAGGCAACGCTTACCCAGGGTTACGGCGAGCTCGAGAGCGGGGCTCACGTCGCAGTCAAATTCCTCCGCCCCGAGTTGATCGCCGATCCCAAGGCGCAGGAGCGGCTGTTCGCCGAGGGCGCGCTCGGCATGTCGATCCGACACCCTAACGTCGCCGAAATTTTCGGCGTCGAGACCACCGAACAGCGCGGGGGCAAGTCGAGCTACCTGGTGATGCAATTCGTGCAAGGCACGACGCTGCGGGCGCTGCTACACCGTGGAGGCGTGGTCCTTGAAGACCTCACGCGTCGGCTCGGCGCTGACGCAGCTCGCGGCTTGTTCGCCCTGCATCAGCTCGGGCTCGTACACCGAGACGTCAAGCCAGAGAACCTCATCCTGACGCCGGAAAGCGAGCTGAAAATCGTCGACCTGGGGCTGACGCGCCCGTTCGGCAGCGCAGACAGCGGCTCATCGCCGAACCACAGCTCGACCACGTCGTCAGGCTTCGGGCTAGCAGGCAGCCTCGCCTACTCTGCGCCCGAGGCCATCCGGGGCCAGCCCGCCGGGCCGCACAGCGACCTCTACGCGCTCGGGCTCGTGCTCTTCGAGGTTATGACTGGCCAGCATCCCTTCGCGGACGCCGCCACCGCGGACGAGATGATCGACGCACACCTGCGGCGGTCGCCGCCGCAGCCGTCACACCTGCGGCCGCTTATCTCCCCGCTGCTCGAACAGATCCTGCTTGACCTGTTAGCGAAGCGACCTGAAGACCGTCCAAGCTCCGCCGCCGACGTCGCCCAGATCTTGGACCAAGGCGAGCGCTCCGGATACTGGCAAGAGCACGAAGCCGCGGCGCCGGCGCTCGCTAGTAACCGCCGCCTAATGCGCATGCGCCGGCCGGCGGAGGCGCCCTTCGTCGGTCGCACCAAGGAGTCTACTCGGCTACATCAGACGTACGCTGCGGCGAAGCGCGGCGCAGGCGACGCGATCGCCGTCGTCGCCCCAGAGAGCTCCGGCCGACGCCGCCTGCTCGACGAAGTGATGCAGCTTTGGCTGCAGACCGATCAACCACCGCGCTATCTCGGCGGCGACGCAGACAGCGGCCTCGCGCACGGGGAGCCCTTCGCGAGCACGCTGCTTGACCTGCTGCTGCGCGGCGACGACCCCGACACCCCCAACGCCCGCGCCCGCGCACGATCGCGCGCTCGCAAACGCTTTGAGCTGAACGAGCCAGACGCAGCGGCGTTGATCGCGGTCGCGTTCGGCGACAGCACGGAGTCCTCGGAGGTCCGCGCGGACCGACTCGCGAGCGCGCTGCTCAAGCTTCCTTTGCCAGATCAACCGCTGGTTGTGCGGGTAGATCACGCGGACGACCTGGACACGAGCGGCCGGCTAGTACTTCAACAGCTCGTAAACGCGGCGACGTCAACCCATCTGCTCGTGTTGCTCGCGGCGGGACCAGACACAGACCTAGTCGCCCCCGAACAGCGGCTCGAGCTCGGCGGGCTGGGCGAAGACGCGTTCCTCGATTTCGGGCGCGCGCTGTTCCGCGCGCCCGTGGACGAATACGTAGACGACTACCTGAGGGAAGCGCGCCAGATGCTCAGCGGCCTGCCAGGCAGCCTGCTAGAAGCCCTAGACCACCTCGCCTCCCAAGGAGCCCTCCGCGGCCGCGTCGGGGGCTACCACAGCCTCGCTGGCGACGCAGAGCTAGCGCCAGCGCCACGGCACGTCGAACGATTCCGCAAGCGCGTCGATAGCCTCGACCCGGCGCACCGAGCCGTGCTGTCGGCCGCCGCTATCCTCGGCGATCGCTGCAGGCTAGCCGAGCTGGCTGCGTTGATCTTGCGACCGGAGCTCGCGGTGCTCGAGACGATGTCGCTGTTCCGCGGCCGCATCGTGCGTGCGCAAGCAGGCGAGGTGAGTTTTCGACACCGCGACTTCCGCCGCGCCTTGCTCAACACGCTGCCAAACGACGAGCGACAACGCCTGCACGCGGCCGCCGCCGAAGTGCTCGAAGCCCGGGGGGCGTCGCCGCTCGTCGTCGGCATGCACCGATCACAATCCCTCGACCATAGCGGCTGCCTTGAGCCGCTGCTCAAGGCGCTCGCAGCTCGCATCCGCGCCGGCTCACGGCGGACTCCGCTGAGGCTGGTCGGCCGCCTAGCCGTGCACTTACGTCATGTGCCGACGACCGACTCCAATGAGCGACTCCGACTCAAGTTCTTAGTCTTAAGCGGCAGAGCCCAGCAAGACGCCGGCCAAGCCAACGCCGCAGCGCGGTCCTTTCGCGCGGCCGAGAAGCTCGCCCGGAGACGACGAGACATCGAGTCGTCTATCCAAGCGCGAATCGGTCTAGCGACCGACGCCCTAGACCACGGCCGCATGCTCGCCGCGATCACGTTACTAGAGACCGTCCACAGAGACGCGGACGACCCCGACGCGACGGCGAGCGCGTCCATGGACGCGCTCGCCGCGCAGGCGCACGCCCTGCACGGACGTATCCTGCTCTATCTCGGCCAGGCCACGGACTGCATGAAGCACCTCAAGGACGCCAAGAAACGCGTCCCAGCTACGGAGCATGAGCTACGGTGCCACGTGTGGATCGACCTAGCGCGCGCTGAGGCGCTCGCGCATCGCTACGCGACGGCCGCTCGGACGCTTCGAAGCATCGACAAGGAGTCTCCGATCAAGCGGGCGCCGCGCGCGCGGCTGCGCTTCCACCTATATCGCGGCCAGCTGCGTTCGACGCTCGGCGACAAAGACGCCGGACAAGATCTCCGACTGGCGTTTGAAGAGGCACGACGCTTAGCGCTGCCCGCCTACGCCGGCAGAGCGGCGCTCTTCTTGGGCGAGCGCGCGTTCCTGCGTGAGCGCGACGACGAAGCGCGCGAGCGCTTCGCTGTCGCGCTGAAGATGTCCCTGCAAGCAGGTGACCGCGTCGCGAGCGCGTTGGCGCGCAGCCACCTCGTGCGGCTAGGAGACCACGACGACGGCTTACCCGAGTTGATCGCGGCGCTCGACCTCCCCGAGCTGTACGCCGCCTGGCTGTTAGCCATGGCCGGCGCGAACGACGCGAGGGCCAACACCGCGGCGCAGCTTGAGGACCTACTCGCCAACACAAACCTACCGCTAGCGCTACACCTGCGAGCCCTAATATGGCTCGACCGCCCAGCCTCGGCGCGCGCCCTCGTCCGGAGCATCAGCCAACGATTTGAGCGACGCGCAGAGCGCACTCAATTCCAAGCGCAATGGCAAGAACCACTGCGGGTCTGAACACGCCGAATCCGCTAAGCTAAGCTGCGTCGCCACCGCTACGACTTCGTGACAACGGAGACTTCCTAGCGAGGCAAAGTAACCTCATATTGCGCGTAAGCTGCCGCGGCCATTCGGCTCCATACGTTCGTCATGCAACGACCCTTCCTCCCCCTCCTCGTCGCGACCACCGCGGCGCTCCCGAGCCTGCTCGCGCAGGACAACCCGGCGATCTTCGACAGCGCCGCCGTCGAGAACCTGGCATGGCGGCACCTGGGGCCCGCCAACCCTATGGGCCGCATGACCGATATCGCCGTCCACGACGCGCAGCAATCCACCTGGTTTGTCGGCACCGCTGGCGGCGGCGTCTGGCGAACCAAGAACGCGGGGACCACATGGGAGTGCGTGTTCAACCAGTATGGCACGGTGTCCATCGGCGACGTCGCGATCGCCCCTAGCGACCCGAGCGTGATCTACGTCGGCACGGGCGAGGAGAACGCGCGCAACTCCGTGCAATGGGGCGACGGCGTCTACAAGTCGAACGACGGCGGCGACACCTGGGAGCACGTGGGCCTGCGCGAGAGCTTCCAAATCGGTCACGTCGAGGTGCACCCCAGCAACCCGGACATCGTCTACGTCGCCGCGCTAGGCCGCCTCTGGGGCGCCAACGAGGAGCGCGGCGTCTTCCGCAGCAAAAACGGCGGCGCGAGCTGGGAGCGCGTGTTCTACATCGACGACAAGACCGGCTGCATCGACGTCCGAGTCCATCCAAACGACCCGATGACGGTGTTCGCCTGCATGTATGAACGAAAGCGCGACCGCTTCGACGGCAACGACCCAGTCGTGCGCTTCGGCGACGGCACCGGGCTCTACAAAAGCGTCGACGGCGGCGAGACTTGGCGGCAGCTCACGCAAGGCCTGCCCTCGTGCACCTGGGGACGGAGCGGCCTCGACCTGCTCGCGAGCGCCCCTGACACGATGCTCGCGATCATCGAGACCGAGCGCAGCGGCTGGGCCTCGGGCGACGCGAAAGACGGCCAGGCCGGCAGCGGTAACGGCCGCGCCGGGGGGCGGCAGCGACGGAACGCGCGCGGCACCGCGGTCATGGGCGTCGGGACCGAGGGCAAAGACGGCGACGGTGACGCCGCGGGCGCGATCCTAGTGACCATCACCGAGGGCGGCGCCGCAGAGAAGGCCGGCTTGAAGGTCGGTGATCGGATCACCGCGATCGACGAGGAGCCGGTCACGACCTACGCAGACTTGGTCGAGATCATCCGCGACTCGCGGGGCGGACAGGCTATCGAGCTGATGTACGCGCGAGGCGATCAACTGACCGAGGTCGACCTCACCTTTGGCACGCGCGAAACCGGCTTAGCGCGGGCCGCGGGCAAGCCCAACGGCCCCTACTCCGGCCGCCTGTTCGGCCAAGAGGCCAACCGCCAAGACCGACAGGGCGACCGCGGCTACGAGACCGGCGGCGTCTTCCGCAGCGACGACCGTGGCGAGACCTGGACGCGCCTCAACAGCCTCACCGAGCGACCCTTTTACTACTCGGTCATCCGCGTCGATCCTCGCACACCCGAGAACATCTACTGCGTCGGGACGACCCTTTGGGGGTCGACCAACGGCGGCGCCAAGTTCGCCGGGATCAACCGAGGCATCCACGTAGACTTCCACGGCATCTGGATCGACCCAGACGACAGCGAACACCTCGTCGCGGTCTGCGACGGAGGCGTCAACGAGACATACGACCAAGGTGAGACCTGGCAGGTGCACAAGGGCTTCTCGGTCGCGCAGTTCTACGATTGCACGGTCGACAACAGCCTGCCCTACAACGTCATCGGAGGCTTGCAGGACAACGGCACCTGGGTCGTCCCGTCGCAGACCCGCTACAGGGACGGCGTCACCACCTACGACTGCTTCAAGATCTACAGCGGCGACGGGTTCGGCGCGCAAGCCGACCCGCTGGAACCTCACGTCGTCTACGCCACCAGCCAAAACGGCAACGTCGGCGTCGTGGACACTCGGACCGGGATGCAAGCGCGCATGCAGCGTGGCCGACCAACCGACGGCGGCCGCGCCCGCTTTAACTGGGACGCGCCGTTCATCCTGTCGCCGCACAACCGGCTGGTCGTCTACCACGCAGGCAACTACCTCTACCGAGGTGACCGACACAGCCACCTAGACAACCGCGGCTCACGGCCGAGCCAAGGCCCGACGGTCAACGAGCGCGGCATCCAGATGACTTGCGTCTCACCCCGACTCGGCGACACGGAGAACGGCACGACCTGCGCGCTCGCGGAGAGCCCGGTGAGCCGTGGGTTGCTCTACATCGGCACCGACGACGGAGCCCTTTGGCGCGCCGAAGACGGCGGCGCCAACTGGGAACGCATCGACCAGAACCTGCCTCTCGACGAGAAGCTCTACGTCAGCGATATCGTGCCGTCCAGCCACAAGGCGGACCGAGTCTACGTGACCCTTGACGGGCACCGCAGCGACAACTTCGGCACCCACGTCTTCGTCAGCGACGACCGCGGCGCCACCTTCTACACCATGGCCGACACGCTGCCCGGCAAAGAGGTCTGCCACAGCTTCGCTGAAGACCCGCGTAACGAGGAGCTGCTGTTCCTCGGCACTGAGCACGGCACATGGGTCTCCCTCGACCGCGGCTACAACTGGCTCCGCCTCGCTAACGGGATGCCAAACGTCTCGGTTCGCGAACTGGTGATCCAAGACCGCGACAGCGACCTGGTGGCGGCGACCCACGGACGCGGCGTCTTCGTCCTCGACATCGAGGGCCTGCGCCAGCTCAGCGAACGCACCATCGACCGCGACGCCTGGATCGCCCAGGTCCAGCCAGCGTACCTGTGGTCCATGAAGAGCCGCGGCTTCCAAGGCGACAAGGAGTTCAAGGCCAAGAACCCTGGCTACGGCGCGGTCTTCCACCTGTGGCTGCGCGAAGTCCCCGAAGAGCGGCCACAGCTGATCATCGAGGACATCACAGGCACCAAGGTCGCGGACGTGCGCGGCGAGAAGGCGCGCGGGCTGCAGGTGCTCCGTTGGGACGCTCGCACAGGCCGCGAGCTGGCAAAGCCCGGCACGTATCGGGTCCGGCTCGCCGGCAACGAAGACGTCGCCGCGCGCGCAGTCACCCTGCGCGCCGACCCCGCGACGCTGCCAAACAAGGCCGCTCGTGGGCCAGCCACCACCACGACGACCAGCCGCTGAGGAACCACCGATGAACCAGAACTTGCACCTCGTATCGTTGTTGGCGCTGGCCTGTAGCGCGGGCCTCGGGCGCGCTCAGACCTCAGACCAAGAGCACCTGCGCACCAACGTGCTCGCGCAGATGCCATGGAAGCAGCTCGGCCCAGTGCAGAGCGGCGGGCGCATCGTCGACATCGCGGTCAACCCGCAGCGGCCACAAGAGTATTGGCTCGCGGCGGCGAGCGGCGGCGTGTGGCACACCACCAACGGCGGCCTCTCGTTCGAAGCCCAGCTGCAGAACGCCTACACGATCTCCATCGGCGACATCGCGGTCGCGCCTAGCGAGCCGCGCGTGCTCTACGTCGGCACGGGTGAGGCGAACAACCAACGCAGCTCCTTCTGGGGTGACGGCGTCTACCGCTCCGACGACGCCGGCGAATCCTGGCGGTGGGTCGGCCTCGACGGGACCGACCACATCGGCCGCATCGTCATACACCCAGAAGACCCCAACACAGCGTACGTAGCCGCGCTCGGCGCGCTCTACTCGCCCAGCGAAGCGCGCGGCCTCTACAAGACGGTCGACGGCGGCGAGAGCTGGGACCGCGTCCTCTACGTCGACGAGAACGTCGGCGTCGTCGACGTGGTGATGCACCCGCAAAAGCCCGACGTCCTGTTCGCGGCCTCTTATGAGCGGCGACGACGAGCCTGGGACTTCGAGGAGGGCGGTCAAGGCTCCCGTATCCACCGGTCTACCGACGCCGGGCAAACCTGGGAGGTGCTCGACAACGGCTTACCCGACGGCAAGCTCGGCCGCATCGGCCTCGAGTGCTTCCTTCGAGACGGCGACGTGCTCTACGCAGCGATCGAGAACCTCAACCCGCGGTCGCGACCGCGCCGCCCTGCGACCAAGCCGAGCGACGCGGAGCCGCGGCTGCCCGAATCGGGCAAGGACAGCGTCCGGGACGACGTCCCTACCGCTGAGGTGCTCGCCGACCCTGTCGCGCGGCAAGAGTGGATCGACGGTCCCGAGGAGGCCCAAGACCCCCGACGGCGCGCCCGCCAGCGGCTCGTCGGAGGCGAGGTCTACCGCAGCGACGACGGCGGAGACTCGTGGACTAAGACGCACAAGGACAGCGTGTCCGTCGGCGGCAGCCCGGGCTACTACTACGGTCAGATCCGCGTTGACCCTAACGACGCAGACAACCTCTGGGTGCTCTCGGTGACCGTCTACCAAAGCAAAGACGGCGGCAAGAAATGGACCCCGAGCGGCCGCCGCCGCGGGGGACCTCGCTCGTTCGCCAGCGGTTTGCACGCTGACCACCACGCGCTCTGGATCGACCCGAACGACAGCCAGCACTGCCTGCTCGGCAACGACGGCGGCGTCGCCGTGAGTTGGGACCAAGGCGGCTCCTGGGACCACCTAACCCACTTACCGATCCTGCAGTTCTACGCCATCGGAGTCGACAACGGCGCCCCATACCGCGTCTACGGAGGCCTACAAGACAACGGCACGTGGGGCTTCCCGATCCACGGCCCCACGTCCGCAGGCCTTGAAGCCCAAGACGCGCAGAAGATCTCCGGCGGCGACGGCTTCTACTCCGTACCCGACCCTACGGATCCGGACATCGTCTACTCCGAGTCACAGTTCGGGGGCATGCTCCGCTCAAACCTTCGCACCGGCGCGCGGAGGTCGATCAAGCCCAAGGCGCGCAAAGGCGACCAACCCCTGCGCTTCAATTGGATGACGCCGATCGTGATCTCGCCGCACGCGCCGCACACGATCTACACCGGCAGCCAACACTTGCACCGCTCGCGTGACCGCGGCGACCACTGGACTACGGTCAGCGGCGACCTGACCTCCAACGACGCCGACAAAAAGAAGGGCGACGTCCCCCACTGCACGATCACCACGATCTCCGAGTCACCAAAGGTCGAAGGGCTGCTCTGGCTGGGCACCGACGACGGCAAGGTCTGGATGACCAAAGACGGCGGCGGCCGCTGGACCGACCTGACCAGCCGCTTCCCCAGCGCCGTCCAGCGCCTCTGGGTGAGCCGCGTAGAGGCCTCACCTCACGACGCTGAGACCGCGTTCGTGAGCTTCACCGGCTACCGCGAGGACATCCGCGATGCGTATGTGTTCCGCACCGACGATAGCGGCGAGAGCTGGCTGTCGATTGCCCACGACCTGCCTCGCGAACCGGTAAACGTCGTGCGCCAGCATCCGCGCAACGCCAACGTCTTGTTCGTCGGGACGGAGATGGACGTGCATGTCTCCATCGACGACGGCGCCCATTGGGCGCCGCTTGGCTACGGCCTCCCGCGCGCCGCAGCGCACGACCTGCTGATCCACCCGCGGCACCCCCACCTGCTCGTCGGCACCCACGGCCGCGGGATCTGGGGGCTCGACGCCGCCGCCTTCGAGCAGCTCGACGCCGCAGCCATGCGCACGTCACTCTTGGCTTTGCCGCCGAGCGACGGCGTGCTGCTCCGCGGCGGCTATGACCGCGGCTACTTCGGCGCGCGGCGCTGGCGAGTGCCCAACCCGTTCACGACGGCGAAGTTTCGCTACATCTTGTCGCAAGACAGTGAGACCGCGCCAAAGATAGAGGTGCTCGACGCGACCGGCGCCGTGGTCTTTGAAGCAGACGGCGGCAAAGACGCCGGCTACCACGAGATCGCGTGGACTTCAGGCCGCGGCGGCCGCGGCGGCCGCGGCGGCTTCGGGGGACGGGGGAGCCGAGGCGCGCGCGCCGGCCAGTTCGCGGTCCGCATCCGCCACGATGGCAACGAGAGCGTGCAGGCCTTCACCGTGCACGATCGCCGCGGCAACACCTCCGTGCTCGGCGCCTACCCTGGCGAGACCGTCGAAGACGAGGAAGAGGAGGGGGGCGACGGCCGCTGAGTCGGTCTGCGACCTACTCCTCGTCCTCTCCGACGTCGTCAGAGGACGCCGCGTCGTCGCCTTCGACCTCGAGCTCTCCGAGCAAGACGGCTTGGATCTCAGCCAGCAAGCTGATGCGAATGATCGCCTCCTGCTGCTTAGCGGACGCGCTCGAGAAGCCCAACGACTCCATGTGCTCGGCCGAGAGGTCGTTGAGCACGTAGAGCGCCAGCCGCGCCGCGTTGAGGGCTGCGAGCCACGCGTTGACGTGCTCGTGCACGATTAACAACAAGCAGTGATCGCTGTCGGGGAGCTTGCGCAGCTTCTCTAAGTCGCGGCGCACCAAATGCGCCCGCGAGAGGAACAAGCGCTCGAGCTCGGGCACGGCGTGCTCGCGCCAATGCTCTTCGTCGTCATGCTCTATGCAGGTCTCAGGCAGGAGGCGCGCGCGCACGCGGTCGTCGGAGGACTCAATCAACATCGGCACGCCACGCAGCGTCTTGACCGCGTCTTCGGTGAGGTCACCGAAGACATAGCCCTCATCTACGCGCGCAGCCCACATACCCAAGGCCTTAGTCCTCGACCTTTTCAAGCGTGGTCAGCAAGTGATGAGACTGCAGCTTCTGCGTGTACATCTCCGCCTGCTCGCGGGCCCCAGTCCAAACGACCGAGCGCCCTGTCTTATGGACCTCCATCATAAGCTTGCGCGCCTTCGCCTCGCTGTAGCCGAACACGCGTATGAAGATCTTGGTCACATAGCCCATCAGCGTCACAGGGTCATCGTGCACGATGATCTGCCAGGGCGGCGCGAGCGACGTCTTCGAGCGCGTCTCGGTGTCGGTCTGCTCCTTGGTTGCGGCGAACACCAGCATGTCGCCTCTATGGTAGCCGACAAAGGCGGCGAACTCACAGCTGTTCGACGTGCAGGCGGTTGGTCTTCGAGAGAGGCACCAACAAACGCCGGCGGCGCAGATCGAACGCCAACCCGCCAGGGGCGTCGACCACCGCGTCGATGGCCGAGACCCCTCCAGTCATGGCAAACCGATAGATCGCGGAGCCTCCCCATGAAGCCGCGAACCACGTCGGGACCATCGCTCGCTGGCCTCGTATGTAGCCCTCGACCTCAATCCTCGCGAGGCCGCTGAGCTGGGCTTTCGGAGCCCTGGAGAGGTCGGTCTTCACCCCGCGGTAGTCCACCTGGAAGAACGCACCGTCTCGCCATCCCGCCGCGTAGATGCCAGCGCGCTGAGCCGAGATCGCGCTCGGCTGCCCCAGCTCGGGTCCTTGAACCAGGAGGGAGACCTCGCCAGACGGCGTTATCTTCCAGATCGCGTCCGTACCAGTCGGGGCCATGTCAGCGTCTAAGCCGACGTCGCTGACGTATACGACGCCGTCAGGTGCGACGGTGACGCCCCAGAGCATCGAAGCGCCAGGGATCACGAACTCCCCAGCCGGCGCGCCCGAGGCCCGCTCAAAGCGACGGACCACGTCGACGTCCGCGACCCACAAGGCTTCGCCGTCCAACGCCATGCCTCGCGGCGCGTCGAGGCGCGCTCCGTCGCGACCGCCGCGCGCCAACACCGTCCGCGCCCCGTCGATCGGAGAGACCGCCAGGATGGACCCGTCACCGTCCTTGGCGACCGCGCCGCCGCCGACGTTCGAGACGAGGTAACGGTCTGCGGCCGCGTCATAGACCGCCGCCGCGGGCGAGTCGAAGTCAGGCGCCGGCTCCGGCGCGCACGCTGCTATCGAAACGGCGGCGACGAGACAACCCGCCCGTCCCCAGATCACCAGCTCTCCTTCATCCCGGCCAATCGCAACACAGTCTGCCACTCGCTGCGCGTCACCGGCTGAACGGAGAGGCGGCTGCCCCGCTGCAGCAACATCATCTCAGCTAGCTTCGGCTCGGCCTTCATCATGTCGCGCGTCAGCGGCTCCTTCGCCTTCGCCACGAACTTCACGTCGACGTGATACCAGCGCGGATCCGCCGGGTCGCTGTCGGGGTCATGATACTTCCCGCCGTCCTCGAACTGCGTCTGGTCTGGATAGCCTTCCTTGCACACCCGGGCGAGACCGACGACGGCCATCGGCTTCGCGTTGCTGTGATAGAAGAGCACGCCGTCATCCAGCAAGATCTCGTCGCGGAGCAGGTTGCGAGCCTGGTAGTTGCGCACCCCGTTCCAGAACGTAGAGCCGTCCTTCTCGAGCTGATCAATCCCGTAGACGTCGGGCTCTGACTTAAAGAGCCAATAGCGGCGCGGTCGGCTGTTCTTCTTCTTCGGCATCAGCGGCAAGGATAATCCCCGCCGGCTGCGTTTTCCCGCTGCTGCACGCAGGACTTATCGCCAGAGCTTGCGCAGCTCCTCTGTGTCACGCTTGCTGAGCTCCACGCCGAGGGGCTGCTCCTGCGCGCCCGGCAGCGTCTGCCCACGCGCGATCAGGCGTTTCGATGGGCCGGGGTCCCAGATGCGGGTGCTCCCCAACGCGTCACCGTTGCGCCGCATGATGACTAGCTCCCAGTCGTGCAGCTCGAAGCCTCGCCGCATATCTACGACCCGCTTCCCCACGAAGTCACGCAGCGTGTCGTCGACATAATCGCCGACTTCGCTGCGGTCCTCGTCGGAGCCCTGCAAGCGCCACGAGCCGTCTCCTTGGACCATAAAGGTCCGCTTGCGGCCGTCCTGATGGCGCAGGTCGAGGCGCTCAACCTGCGCGGTCTGCCTCATGATCGACTTGTCGCAGTACACGGTCCACGGCCGCTGCAAGGTCTCGAGGGCCGACCTTGGGACCATCGCGACGTTGTCTGGCTCGTCGCTCCGCGCGCAGTAGATCATCGGCTCATCACCGGTCACCGCCGCGTCGCCGCCGAACCAGACCGTGCTCATCTCCTGCTCGGCGATCCGCCGCGTGGTCAACGACCAACGCGCGCCGTTCATTCCGTAGCGCGGATCCTGGGCGCGGGGGCGCTGCCCGGCCTCGTCGGTCACGAACTTCCGCGCGACGAGGCGCTGTAGCGCGTGCGCCGCTTCGTTGACGGGCGTCGCCCGCGCGGCATATTCGACCGGCTCGATGATCCGCCAGCCAGCGCTTTGGCTATCACGGCGCAGCCGGACCCGGTCCCCGCGGCCTTGGCCAGGGTCGATGATCAGCTCGCCGAGTTCTTCGAAGGTGCTCTCCCCCATCGGCACCAAGATCCGCGCGCGCAGGTTGTTCACGGCGTTGACGAACACCTGCCCGTATTGCCGGTTATCCGTGACGAACAAGTGGCCGCGCTCAGGCAGATAGCCCCAGGTCTGCCCCTGCTCTAGCCAAAGGCTGAGCCGCTCTTCGCCATAGGCGCCGTCCACGACGATCTGGATGTCTGCCTCGCGATCTGGCTGGCGCGCGACGCTCGGCCGGAAGTGATCCACGCGCAGCGACGCCACCGCGGTGATAAAGGACTGCGCCGCGCGCGGGTCCGCGCGGCCCTCCACCGGCGAGGTTAGGCGCCACTGCTGGCCATCGCGCGCCAGGGCGAGCGTCTCCCGACCGCCCAGCGCGTTGACTTGCTCGACCGCGAGCTTGTTGGTGCTGACGAGCTGGTGTCGAAACACCTGCTTCTCACGCAGATCGTCGAGGCCGACCCTCAGCGTCTCGAACAACGCGGTGCCGCCCTGCCAGATCTTGCCGTCACGGCGCAAAAACCGAGTGTCGCCGAGCGGCCCAAGATCCCCTACCTCGATATCGAGCCGCTGCCCCGCCCACTCGACGATGAACGTCAACTTCGGCGGCGCTAAGCCGGCGCGCTCGCGGCCCGCCTCGTCGTCGTCGAACGGCACCGCGAGCAGCTGCGCGGAGTCCCACGCTCCGAAGATGGACTTCAGATAGCCCGCAGAGGCGATGTCTACGATCGGCTCCTGGATCTGGAAGCGGCCGTCTGGCGCGCGACCGATCTCGCGCGCTGGCTGCTCATGGAGCTGCCACCGGATCCGCGTCGCGTCTCGCAGAGACCGCCCCATCAACGCGGACTCCTCAACCCTGGCTTGGACCGGCGCTTCGCGGTCCGTCAGCCAGAGGGTCACGCCGAGCGAGCCCGCCAACAACACCAAGATCATGATCGCTTTGCCGCTCATCAATGCCTCCGCCGCCACCAGACGATCCAGCCGAGCGCGAGGAAAACACCTGGCACCCACAAGACCAGCAGCGACCAAACACGGCCCAGCTGCTGCGGCTTGATCTGCAGGCTCTTGACCTCGTAACGCGCGCCCTCGATGTCTAAGAGCACCTTACGCTCCGACATCCAGTTGCAGATGTTGAGCGCGAAGCCCCCGAAGAAACGCATGCCGGCGTTGTTGCAGAAGGCCCCCGAGACCAACACCGCCTGGCCGGTGCGCGGGGCGCCCGCGCCGCCATCGGACGCCGCGTCGACCTCGCACGCCATCGCCACGGTGAAGCGCCCCAAGCGCACCTGCGGGGCGCGGTAGTCCGGGCGCCCGTCTTGACCGTCGAGCGCGAGCCAGCCTTGATCGCCGGTGCTCAGGAGCTCTTCTCGGCGCACGTTCGCCGGAGCGCCCTCGCGGTCTCGGAGCGCGCGGGCGAGGTAGACCTGCAGCGGCCGCCCGCTCTCAGCGAGCCGCTTGGTGGTCGGGTGAACCGGATTCGCGAGCAGACCGAGACTGGCCACCTCTCCGGTCCCGTCCAGGCTCGGGCCGCCAGGGGTCGGCGACGGGATCTTGTGGAACACCGCCTGACGGCTGAGCTCATAGCCGAGCAGCTCGCCTAGCCGCCCCCCCGTCGGGTTCATGTCTGGAATGGCCGACCACGCGTAGTTGATGAACAAGCGGCCGCCGCGGCGCATATATGCGTAGAGCGCGTCCGCGTCGCGTCGCAAGAAGTCCCGGTTGGGCTCCAGGACAATCACGAGCGTGGCGTCTGGCGGCACGCCGCCAGACTTGCCGAGGTTGAGTTCGCGAACCTCGAAGCCGTTGCGGACCAGCGCGTCAACGAACTGACCGTAACCAACGGCCGAGGTGTCCCCGAAGTCCACCGTCGAGGAGTAGCCCTTGACCACATAGGCGGTCGGGTTGCCTTGCACCAACAACCCCTTGAGGGCTGAGCTGATCGCCTTCTCGCCTTCGTAGTCCTTAAGGACCGGCACGAGCGCGCGCTTGACCGGCCCCTGCTGCTGCTGAGGCATCTCGATCACCGCGAGGTCAGAGATCAAGGACAGCTTCCGGAAGCGCGGCTCCTTGCCCGCGCGCTGGACCGAGACGACCAGCGCCTCGTTGTCGGCGGCCGTATAGCCGAACCGCTGGGCGGCCTCACGGTATGCCGCGGTGTCGTCGAACGGCGCGTGGTCGTATGACTTCACGCTGGCGCCCCCGATCGCCACGTAGCGGCGGAGCAACATCTTGGTCAGCTCCAGCAAACGACCGCGGATGGCGAGCGCCTGCGCTTGGGCGTCGTTGCGCGCTTGACCGGCGAGCTGCTGCCGGAACAAGTGAAACTCGACCTCCGCCCCCTCGTCGCGCAGCGACCGCAGCAGCTCCTCCGTCATCGGATCAACCGTGTTCACCCGCTGCGGCGTCAGGTCGATCAAGCCCCGGAACGTCGGCCGCGACGCCACCGCGACCAACAGCACCCAGACCGCCAGCGCGAGCGTCGCGCTCACCAGCAGTCGGAACCACAGCCCCACGCGACGCGCGCTCATGCCTGCCTCCTCGAGGTTAAGCTCGTCCACGTCAAGAAGAGGAAGAACCCGATGCCGCCTAGATAGAAGACGACCTGACTCGTATCGATCAGCCCGCGCGCGAACCAGCTGCTGAAGTTGCCGTAGACGTCTAGCTTGCTCAGCAGCTCTCGGCCGTAGTACTCATTGCGCCAGTCACCCAGGTACTGCGCCAAGATCGTCGAGGCCTGCGTCAGCAAGCCGGTGAACAACATCGTCAAGATCGCCGCGAGCAACACGTTCTCGGTCAGGCTGCTCGCGAAGCAGCCGAATGACAGCAGCAGCCCGCTGAGCAAGAACATGCCGAGATAGGCCGAGAGCACCGGACCGAACGAGATGTCCGCGCCGAAGAACGGGCCGTACTCGAGCACGTGCAGCACCAGCACGCTGGGCAGCCATAAGACCGCGAAGAAGATCGTCGCGGCCAGCCACTTACCCAGGACGACCTCCAGGTCACGGATCGGCGCGGTCATCAACGTCTCGATCGAGCCTGTCCGCCGCTCCTCGGCGAAGCACCTCATGGTCAAGATGCCGGGCACGAGCAACACCATGTAGAAGGTGCTGCCAGCGCCGTAGGTGGCGCTCGGGAACTGATTGGGGTCCGCCTTGAACACCGCGAAGCTCCGGGCGATCCCGTCGAGCTCAAATCCGCGGACTAGATAGAACAACACCGCGATGACCCAGCTGACCGGGCTCACCGCGTAGGAGAGCAGCTCCTTCTTCAGCGTCGTGATCGCCCCCATCACGCGGCGCCCTCCTGCTGCTCCTCGACGCGCTGGTCCTGGCCGTCGGTGATCGAGTAGAAGTACTCCTCCAGCGTCGGTCGCTCCACCGCGAGCTCATGGACCGCGATCGCGTCAGCTTGGAGGCGGTCGCCGAGCTGCGCCGTCGGGGCGGCGCCGGGCTCCACCTGACAGCGCAGCGAACAGACGTCCTCGCCGCTGACCTCGAACGTGTCAGCGACGACCCCAGGCAGCACAGCCACCGCGTCGCGCAGCCGGTCTGCAGGGCAGCGCGCGCGCACCCGCAGCCAGGCCCGCGCGTTCTGTGACACGAGGTCATCGGGGGGGCCGTCGGCGCGCACGGTGCCGCGGTGGATCACGATGATGCGTGAGCTGACGTCCTGGACCTCACCGAGGATGTGGCTCGAGAACAAAACCGTATGTTCGTCCGCGAGGTCGCGGACAACCTGCTTGATCCGGCGGCGCTGGTTCGGGTCGAGCCCCGAGGTCGGCTCGTCGAGGATGAGGATCTGAGGGTTCGCGACGAGCGCGTCCGCCAAGCCCACCCGCTGCCGATAACCGTGGCTGACGTGTCCGACGAGCTTGCGCGCGACGTCCTCGATGCCTGCCTTGGCCATCGCGCGCGACACCGCGCCGCTGCGCGCGCGCGCGTGCACGCCCTTCAGCTCCGCACGGTAGCGCAAGTATTCGACGACGCGCAGGTCCGGATAGATCGGCACCTCCTGAGGGAGGTAGCCGATGTTTCGGCGGACCTCGAGCGAATGCGTCCGGACGTCGAAGCCAGCGACCTCGGCGGCGCCCGCAGTCGCCGGGTGGTAGCCGGCCAGCACGCGGATCGTCGTGGTCTTGCCGGCGCCGTTCGGTCCGAGGAACCCGACGACCTCGCCGCGGTCCACCTCGAACGAGACCTGATCGACCGCGACCGTCGGGCCGAAACGTTTGGTGAGTTCCGAGACTCGGATCATCTGCGCATGAGCTAGCCCACCGGGCCGCCCCTCGTAACCGCGAACTTGCCCCAACCCCCTGCCGAGACTTACGGCCAACAGAGTACGCGAGCGCGAACGGGAAGGCCAACACCGAACGGTCGGATCCTCGCCCGACGCCGCTGATATCGACGGCGTCAAACCGACGATAAAGGTCAGGCCGCGCGCGCTGGCCCGCTGACAGATCCTGACCCGCCTCGCTTGCATCCGCGCGGTCAAGCCAAGACGCTGCCGGCATGGCCAGCAGTCCGAAACACCTCACCGCGATGATCGCTTTGAGCGGAGCCCTCGCGATCACCACCACGGCGTGCGGCGGCGACGGGGCCGCGGCTTACGACTGGCGCGACCGCGACATCGCGTGGAAGTATGGGCCGACGCCGCCGTCAGCGTCGGCCGAGCACTTGCTCGGCACCGGCAAAAAGCGCGGCACGCCGATCGCCGAGGGGTGGCGATGCACGCTACGCGGGGGCACCCAGCTGACCGTGAAGCCCTTCAAGCTCGCCAGCGAGCACGAGCTGTTCGGCGAGGTCAAGCTCATGGTCAACCTGTATGACCGCGACAGCCAGCGCATCACGATCCTGAGCAGCGACACCATCAGCGAGCAGAGCGCATCGTTCGCCTTCGAGCTCGACCTGGCGACCGCCGAGCGGCTCTACGACCTGATCTTGTACTTCAAGAAGGTGTGACCTGCGTGGTGGCGCGCCCGAGCGGACCGGGCGCGCCGCGAGGAGAGGCTACTTCACCTCGAAGTCGGCGTCCTTGATGTCGTCGTCGGACCCCGCGCCCTCGTCACCCGCGGGCGCAGCGCCCGCAGCCGCGCCAGCGCCCGGCGCGCCGCCGGCCGCGCCCGCCATCGCAGCACCAGCCTCCTGGAAGGCCTGCTCGAAGGTCGCGATCTGCGCCTTCAGCGCCTCGGCGTCGTCACCCTCCATCGCCTTCTTGAGGTCGGCGATCGAGGACTCGATCTTGGCCTTGCTGGCGTCGTCGAGCTTCTCGCCGTTCTCCTTCACCTGCTTCTCGGCCTGGTAGACCATCGAGTCCGCTTGGTTCTTGAGGTCGACCAGCTCGCGACGCTTCTTGTCGTCGTCCGCGTGCGCCTCAGCGTCCGACGCCATCCGCTCGACCTCTTCCTCGGTGAGGCCAGAGCCGACCTCGATCGTCACCTTCTGCTCCTTACCGGTGCCCTTGTCCTTGGCGGCGACCGACAGGATGCCGTTGGCGTCAATGTCGAAGGTCACCTCGATCTGCGGCGTGCCGCGCGGCGCCGGCGGGATCTCGTCCAGCTTGAACCGGTTAAGCGTGCGGTTGTCGTTCGCGAACTCACGCTCACCCTGCAAGACGTGGATGTCGACGCCTGGCTGGTTGTCCGCGGCGGTCGAGAACACTTGGCTGCGGCTGGTGGGGATCGTCGTGTTGCGCTCGATCAACTTCGTCATCACGCCGCCGAGCGTCTCGATGCCGAGCGACAGCGGCGCCACGTCGAGCAGCAGCACGTCCGAGACTTCGCCGCCGAGCACGCCACCCTGGATCGCCGCCCCGAGGCTGACGACCTCGTCAGGGTTCACCGAGCGGTTGGGCTCCTTGCCGAACAGCTCATTGACGACCTCCTGGACCTTAGGCATACGGGTCGAGCCGCCAACAAGGAGGCACTCGTCGATATCCGACGGCTTGAGGTTGGCGTCCTCAAGGCACTGCAGCACGGGCGCGCGGCAGCGCTCGAACAGGTCCTCACACATCTGCTCGAACTGCGCCCGCGTGAGGTTCTCGGCGAGGTGCTTGGGGCCGGCTTGGTCCATCGTCACGAACGGCAAGTTGATCGCCGTCTGCGCCGCCGAGCTGAGCTCGATCTTGGCTTTTTCGGCGGCCTCCTTAAGGCGCTGCAGCGCCATGTCGTCGTTGCGGAGGTCGATGCCGTTGGCCTTTTGGAAGTTATCGCAGAGCCACTGGATGATCCGCTCGTCGAAGTCGTCGCCGCCCAAGCGGGTGTCGCCCTTGGTCGCCTTGACCTCGAACACGCCGTCGCCGACGTCGAGGACCGAGACGTCGAAGGTGCCGCCGCCGAGGTCGAAGACCGCGATCTTGAGGTTCTTGTCCGAGGCCTTTCTGTCGAGCCCGAACGCCAACGCCGCGGCGGTCGGCTCGTTGATGATGCGCTCGACCTTGAGGCCCGCAATCTTGCCCGCGTCCTTGGTCGCTTGGCGCTGGGCGTCGTTAAAGTAGGCCGGCACGGTGATCACCGCGGACTCGACGGCCTCGCCCAGGTATGCCTCGGCGGACTCTTTGAGGCCGCGCAGGATCTGCGCCGAGATCTCCGGCGGGGTGTAGGTCTTGTCGCCGACCTCGACCTTCACCAGCTCGTCGGCGCCGCCGACGACCTTGTAAGGCACCATCTTCTCCTCGGCGTCGACCTCGCTGTGGCGGCGGCCCATAAAGCGCTTGATCGAGTAGATCGTGTTGCCCGGGTTGGTCGCCGCCTGACGCTTGGCCGGCGCGCCGATCAGGCGCTCGCCGCTCGGGGTAAACGCGATCACCGACGGCGTCGTGCGCGCGCCTTCCATGTTGGGGATCACCTTCGGCTCGCCGCCTTCCATGACCGAGACGACCGAGTTAGTGGTTCCGAGGTCGATACCGACGATCTTCGACATACTTGACTCCTGGTGCCCAGCCGCGCGCCCAAGCGCCAGCCAGACCGATGTGCAACGGGATGCGAGCCCCGCACTTCGGGGCAGCAACTCCCATAGACAAATCGCGTGCCCAACCGCAGCTTATCGATTAATACCTGTCATAAATCAGCTTACAGACACTCGGCGAGCACCCGGTCGCGTCAATCTGGCAGCCTCAGACGACGCAAACCCTGCCAGGATGTCAGTGAAGGCGGCGCCAACCCAGCGCACCGACGCGAACAAAAACTCCCTCTGGCCACATCGCTGCGCGCGCCGACGTCGAAGTCTCTGCAAACTCCTGCGACTTCCTCTGACCTCGCCGTGACATGATGTCCGGCGAGCACCACCGCGGGTCACTCCCGCTCGTGTAGACGCCCCACAACATGACCTCGACTCGGACGCTCCTCGCGCTCATCGCCGGCGCCGCCCTGCTCGCCGCGTGCCCCACCACCGCGCGCGCACAAGACGGACGCATCCGCCCCGGAAAGTGGACCTCCAAATCTCGTTGGGCAGACGGCTGGGTCGTCCATGAGAGCAAGCACTACCAGATCCAATCCCAGGTCGGCAAAGAGAAGGCCAAGCGCCTCGCCGACCACATGGAGAAGATGTTCAAGCTCTACTGCAAGACGTTCCCACCCGGCAAGGGCGGCTTCATCAAGAAGCCCGTCAAGCTGTTCAAGGACAGAGAGAGCTTCCAGAGCTACAGCCGCTCGGGGCGCGGCACGGTGGCCTACTACATGTCCGCGCCGCACCGCGAGCTGGTCGGCTACGACACGGGCGTGTGGCAAGACGACAAGCAGCCAGCAGCCCCAAAGACCGGCGGGAAGAAGACCCGGCGCCAACGCATCGAGGAGCTGCTCAACAAGCCGATGGACTTCCTCGGCGTCATGTCACACGAGGGCTGGCACCAATATTTCCACTGGTATGTCGTCTCGATGTTGCAGCTCCCGTCGTGGATCAACGAGGGGATGGGCGACTACTTCTACTGCGCCGTGCCGCCGGTCGACAAGCGAGGCAAGCGCGGCAAGGTCCAGCTAGGCGCGCTCAACGATGAGCGCCTGCCGGTCATCTGGGCAGCGGTCAAGAGCGGCCAGCACGTGCCGTGGAAGGAGATCATCCATTACAGCCAGCGCGACTACTACTCGCGCCCCGGGCTGTGCTATGCGCAGGGCTGGGCGATGTGCCACTTCTTGATGGAGCACAAGAACAAGAAGTACCGCAAGATCATCCCGACCTTCATCAAGCTGGTGAAGAACGACGGCAACATCGAGGCGTGCACCGAGCGCGCCTTCAAGGGGATCGACCTCGACAAGGTCGAGGAGGAGTGGAAGGCCTGGGTGCTCGCGCAGAAGATCGACGACGACGACGACGACCAAGCGGTCGGAGCCGGCTCCAAGTGACGTGGCCGCGCAGCCAGGCTGATCTGACGATCGAGCGGCGCTATTTCGCGACCTCGGTGTGCGGGATGACCGCCACGATCCGCAGGCCGTCGGCGGTCCGTCGCAGTACATAGGTCGCTGCGCGGCCCTCGCTGCCCATCACGGTCCCGTCTCGCAGATACCTCGTATAGTTCGTCTCGACCACAGCGAGGTCACCGTGGACCCTACAGACCTCGAGGTGGTTCAACTTCGACTCGCCGTAGCCGCTCTCTCGAAGCTTCGCGAACGTTTGCGTCAAAAATGCGGAGACGTCAGCGGCCGTCTCAAACGTCGTCGTCCCGCTCGCTTGGATCAGCGAAACCGGCGCGCTGTAGACCTCTGCGACGATGCGGTCCACGTCGGCACGGCTCCAGTAGCCGACGTAGTCCGCCATCTTCCGAGCCACCTCAGCATCGACGACGGTCTCGGGGTGCGCCGGAGCTGTCGAGCAAGCCGCGAAAAACAACCAGGCGGAAGTCGCCGACGACACGCGAAGCGGAGTCATACCGCGATTGTCCGTGCCCCGCGCAAGACGCGCAAACGAACGCACAGAATCCTCGCCCCAGGATCTCGGCGAGCATGAAGTTCGGGCCTGCGGCGTCCAACGCTCACCTCGCGACTCGGGATCTGACGTCCGCATAC
>Ga0163179_10000270_pt1 | contig 36409 bp, 41 predicted proteins | sample AtlANTMetagenome_FD_109643 | JGI IMG/M metagenome (GOLD analysis project Ga0163179, IMG submission 109643) | Marine eukaryotic phytoplankton communities from the Atlantic Ocean - Atlantic ANT 2 Metagenome | ecosystem: Environmental > Aquatic > Marine > Oceanic | place: North Atlantic Ocean... | reverse complement strand
TTCCCCTACATCTAAACCGTTAGCTGCAGGGTCATTAGTATTAGTTACATTTCTTTTATGTTTAATTTTGTTATCTGCCATGAGTTACCCCTATGTGAATGTTCCGCCATCTATATCTTGATATGCAAGAGCTGATCCATTAGATACTAAGATCTTACCTGAAGTTCCTACTGCGTTTAATCCTGTTCCACCATACGCTGTTCCGATTGGTGTGCCTTGCCAAACACCAGTACTAATAGTACCAATGCTAGATAGATTTGAAAGAGTATCAATTGCAGCTTCAATAGTTGCTTCTGTTGTTGCATCAAGAGCGTCTACATTTTGAAGTGTCAAAGCTCCAGAACCGTCATCAGAGAAAGGTGTTGAACCTCCTACTGTTAGTCCTGTATTTCCTGTTTCAATATTAGATTTTAAGACACCAATAGAGCCTGTGAAAACACTGTTTGTATCTGTTGCATCTGGAATAAGTACGAACTTGCCATCAGAATCATCAAATCCCATAAAGGCTGTCTTTGCTCCAGAGCTGTTGTACTTCATTGATATACCACGATCTAGGTTATCATCTGAACTTGAAGACCCTAATTCAAATATTGGGTCAGCGATTGAAACAGTAGTTGAGTTAACAGTAGTAGTTGTACCAGCTACCGTTAAGTTACCTGTAACTGTTACGTTATCTCCAAAAGTTACTTCTGAAGTTGTGTGTCCTACTGTTACTGCTATACCACTTGTTTCAGTAGCAATTTTTAATGCTCCTGTATCGTTCTCAATATAAGAGTTTGTACCGTCATGATATAGTTTTAAGTCGTCACCAGTACCAAGTTTGACATTGGCATTATCTGGCATATCAACGTGTGTAGTAGGACTAAGTACGCCTGTTACACCAAGTGTGCCACCAACTGTTGTATTACCAGCTATTGCAGTTGTTGAACTAGCAACAGTAGCATGTGGTGTCAAAGTTATTTGTGCAACACTTGAACCTGATATGTCATTGTTAAATGTTAAAGTGTTAGAAGTTGCGTTTACAAGGCTCCAGTCGTCTCCATTATCATCAGACTCGTCTGCTGATAAAAGTAAGGTTGCTGATTCGCCCTCTGTTGCAGTTACTGATAAAGTATCAGTTGTCATTGCAACATTACCACTTCCATTTGGTGCGATTGTTAAGTCGCCATTTGTGTTCGTTGTAGATACTGTGTTTCCATTTATATTTACGTTATCTACTTGTAATGCTGTAAGAGTACCAACAGATGTTACGTTTGGTACTGTTGTAAGTGAGCTAGAAAAGAAAGTTGTATAATCACTTAAAGCAACTTGTTTCATTACACCTGCATCGTTAGTTACGATTCTATCTGCAGCTATAAGTGTAGTTGATGTTGCTGAAGTATCTCCATCTATGATATTAAGCTCTGTAGTTGTAAGTGTTACACCATCAAGAGTATCAAATTCAGACGCAGTTACTCCTGTGTCAAATAAGTCTTTTCCATATGTTAAAGAAGCTACAGTTGCTGTAGTACCGTCTAGTTTATTTAGTTCTGCTGCTGTAGAAGTTACTAATGTATCTGAGCCAGAAGTTCCTAAGTATAAAGCTGCGGTTCTCAATTCAGAGTTAGATTTATTAGAGTCTGCTATTAGTACCGAACTTGCGGTTGTAGTCCCATGAACATGATCCATAAGATTTGTAAAGTAATTTCCGCCAATTACTGTTACAGCGTTACTGTTAGCAGGATCACCAATAAATACTCTCTGACCATTATTGCCTTGAGTTCCAGCTCCCCCTGTGAATGCAAGTTCCCCTGCACTTAATGACGAGGGCGCGGAATTCCCTGTCGATCTTTTTATTTTAATTATATTATTAGCCATTTAGAATGAGCCTCCATCAAGTTGCATCATCGTTTCGACGTCGCCCCCTGCTCCGGCAAGTGTTTGCCATTGTGTTCCCCTGTATACCTTGAGTTCGTCATCATCAGTGTCATACCACAAATCCCCTTCGTTCAATTGTGAACCAGTAGGTGTTGTGGCTTGCATAAAGTAGTCTCCTGAGAGCTCATCTAATGCAGCTTGAACATTAGTTGATGACATTCTGCCTGTTGGGGCATATACAATATCAGTAGCATTTGCACCTGATATTGCTGTATTCATTGTTAAAGTTGTGGAATCACCAGATATACTATACTCTGTACTTGAACCTGAAATGGTAAGAGTAGTATTTGCTCCTGGTGAAATCGTTAAGGTTGTTGCCATTTATCGTGTGATTTCCCTGTCAAGTGTGACAGTTCCCTTAATAAGACGAGAGACTGCTGCGTCCCCCGAAGTAAAAACCTCTAAATCATATACGTATTGTCCTGCAGTTGCGCTGGACGAAGTGGCGGCAGGCAAGTTCATCTTTACCTTACCATTAGTTGGTGTAGGTATAGTGCATGTAAAACTAAATGCAACAGAAGAATCCTCTTCTGACGATCTCGCTTGAGCTCGTGCTGAGTATCCAGTTAAGTTCTTAACTGACCCATCTTCTTTTACTTCAATTTCAATGTTATAGTCTGACCCTTGGTCTACCTCGATGTTATAAGTTGCAGCTGCCATATCTTTTATTTTTCTCCTTACCCTAAATTATACTAAAATTAGGGGAGAAAGTCAAGATAAATTTTTTGGCACCTCCTCTAAAATTGAGAGTTATTTTGCGTGATTAGGTTTGACAGTTTGACTTATGTCGTGAAAACGTGGCAGATAGCCACGCCTATTATTATTTTATCTATCTTGTGGAGGAGTGTAACTACTCCCTGAGAAAGTATACGAAGGAACTGAGCTACTATTTGCTGCTGCCCAAGTGTCATAGTCATCTTTAGTTACTTTTACAAGTTTTAAAGTTCTATTTGATCGTTGACTAAGTTCTGTGCCTTCTAAAGTATGATAAGGTCTTAAACTAGTAATGTATTGAGGGTCAAGGCTATTAGTATAAGAAGTGCAATTTAGTTCTGTAAATAGTGCTACATCAAGTAGTTTTGCAGCTTCATTCATCAATCCTTGACCTCTTAATGCTGGAAGTGCTGCATTAAATACTATCTCTGCTTTTTTGTTCTCTATTTTCAAAGTTCTAAAACCAACAAAACTATTATCTGATACTTTACATACAGCAAAACTTTCAAAGTATCTTGCATTATCTTTATAAGGTCTTTCTAAGTACCGCAAGCTCTGTAAATGAGGTCTCATTACATTTTTTGTTTCATCAACAGAAAAAGGAAACCATGACCAGTCAACTAAACAAGCATGGATATTTGTTAGGTCATTTACTACCATTTCTCGCAAATATACATTTGGCCCTCTTATAAACTCTACACTCATATTGGGTCTCCTGGGTATTTTGGATACATTGTATAATCAAATATCCAAGCTTTATAGTGGTCTGTTTTTGTATAAGCTTCCCACTCCTCATAAGTAGTTGTTGTTTCTTTGTAGGAAGGATTTAATTGTTTATGTCCCCCTTCATAAATAATTCCTGTTTTTTCACTTGTTAAGTTATGTCCTTGCAGAGAGCCTGTATCTGTTCTTTCTCGCATAGTTATGCTTTTCATTCCATAGTGTTCCCATGCGCCTCTAAATAAAATTTGATTTGCCTCAGCATATATACCTTGTAGTCTGTGTTCTGGAGCTGTTGCATTAAAATAATGATCTACATGAGTTCCATATTGATAACATCTATTTATAAAAACAGGAAGATCATTGCTTTTTAAACAAAATAGAGTAGTTGATTCTGCTCCTTCCATTCCGTCATGGTAAGGGGCTTGCCAACCTTTATCTTTTATAGCCCATGTGCGTGTAAGATGCAATGCCTTTTCATCAGTTAAAGGCCAGTCTTCCCAATCAGAAAGTATCCTTTGAACATGCTCTACGTCTGTGTCTAAAAGTCCTCTTGAGTATAGAGTGGGACCATATGCTCTACATGTGCAGTCAAATGTGCTCATTTAATTTTCTCCAAATAATTTTTTATAATCTACTAGTAAATATCCATTTTCATCTTCTGTGATTGCTTCTGGATTTGTTTTTTGAACTTCTTGTGCCATAACACCTACAGTCTCACTTTCTACTTCTAGAGAGCGAGCTAAACTATTCCATTTCCATGTATAAATATTATGACCATTTTGAGTTCCTATGTGTTGTATATTTTCTTTTAATCTCATATCAGAATTTTTTCCGAAGTCTCCAAGAATTGTTGCTTGTGCAAACACTTTTGTTTCTACATTTGATTTTGTTATTGTACAAGTAACAAGAGCCGACCCATTGTTGCCAAATGATATATTAGGGCTACCACTTGTAGAGCCCGATGAAAGAGTAATATTACCAGCCCCCGTTCCTGAAGCTGTAATAGCTGATGTTATAGTTGTTGTTGCAAGTGTAGTGCTTCCTTGTTTAAATGTAACTACAGATGTATATGCGGAGTTTGGCGTATATGTAGACCCATTATCTCCTGAGTGATATAACATAAAGGATTGTGTATTTGATACACTTACTCCTGCCGCTCCAGTTGCTCCTTGTGCTCCTTGTGCTCCTTGTAGGCCTTGTGCTCCTTGTAGGCCTTGACCTCCTTGATTTCCTTGATTTCCTTGACTTCCAATTTTTGATTTACTGAAAGATTGTTGTAATGTTGTTGAAAAAGCGGTTCCATCTGCTCTTTTTCCTGAAACTGTATAAATAATTAATGCTGTATCTGCACTATTTGACATTGCACTATGATTTCCAACGGTTACAAAATTCCCACTATCTGTAAAAGTAGTGTTGCCTGTTATATTCGTATCGGTAGTTATTTGAATTTTAAATCTATTTGCAGCAGTACCTACCGCATCATATACTACATTTGTTGCTCCTTCAAATACCTCAATAGTTGTACCTGACCCAGTATAGCTACTTACTACTCCTGCATTAGATGCTGGGAAAACGTGAGCGGAGTTTGATAATACAAAACTCATACCATCTATCCCTGCAGCACCTTGAGAACCTTGAGCACCTTGACCACCTTGCGCACCTTGTGCACCTTGCGCACCTTGCGCACCTTGCGCACCTTGAGAACCATCTGAACCTGGCTTTACGCCAAATATACTAATAGTGTCGAAAGCGACTTCAGTTTGATCGCCGTCTGATACTCCAACTCTAAGCGTTTTTGGAGTTGAAAAGTGAGAACTAGGAACATTGAATGTAAAAGTATCGTGAATAGCACTTGCTCCATCTGTAAAACTTGTTTCATCTGTAATTCCATCTCCAGTAAATTTAAAGAAAGGGTTAGTAAAGTTCTGCACTGATGCAGCTAAAAGAATTGTACTTGAGGGCGATGGGCTACTACCTGCTGCATTATATACGATTGAGTAATCCGCAGCTGAAAGTTGTACAACTTTTCCTGCCGCACCTGCTGCACCTGGAGAGCCGTCGGATCCATCAGTTGCTTTTGTAAATGTTTGTATTTTTGTAAAAGATGCGCTTGTTCCTAGTGAATTTTTAACTGTTACTGTAAATTCAATGGAGGCAGTTTGTGCAGTACAACTACTTGCATTTGCAAATCGTCTTGTATATGTAGAAACAGTTGATGCAGCCCCAGCAGTTATATTAGTTGCAGAAGCAGCGACAGTAAATTGGTTATTTCCAGTACCATATGCAAGTGGAGTACTTCCTTTAAATACTCGAATATCAGTTCCTGAATTAGTGTATGTTACTGTGCCTCCTGAAGTAGTGGGTAAGGCATGAGTCTCGTTTGTTACAATTACAGTTATTGCATCTTCACCATCTTGAATACCAAATACAGATACAGAGTCCGTAGCTTTCTCTACTCCATCATCAAATAATGTTACTTTTACAGTTTTCGCTGCTCCAGACGCGGGCTCATCACTACCTGCCATTTGGTAAGTAGCACTTGTGCCTGCTGCTTGCTTTGTTGTTCCGTCTACATCAAATTTGAATGTTGCAGTTCCAAGAACTCCCTGTGCTGCTGCTGTAAAGTTAAGAGTTGTGCTTTCCCCTCCATCGATATCATATGGGATAACATATTTATCCGCTGTAAGTCTTACTGTATGTTGTAAGATACCTGATGCAAGGTCATTTGCTTGTATCTCTTCTGCATTATATCCACATAAAGTGGTAAGGGTATAATTAGTGCTACTATCTGTAGTTACTTTTGCAATTACAGTATCAAAGTTGTAATCTGGTCTAAATGTCTGATAGGCTGCTGTTGCTCCTGAATAAGTTCTGCCTGCTGCAGCATCTACAGTCATTTGGGTATCTGAAGTAATCTTTGTAACTCTAAAATAGTCACTTGTAGCGTTATAAGAAGTACCTGATCCTATCTTTATAAAATCTCCTACTTGAAATTCGCCATCAAAATTTGTACTACTTCCTGTAACAGTTGTAGTTCCTACTGTCATACTTACTGTTCCTGTAGCCGCTGTAAGACCATTATTACTTGCTCCTACTTCTTTCCAATATGTAAACCTTTGTTTAGTTCCACCTGTAGCAGATATACTTGTAGTGTCGATTGCTAGTTCAATTGCTTTCAAATCGGGAACACTATGGTCTACAACTAAGTAAGCTGTTGCACTTGCTCCCATTCCATTAAAATCTTGTGTGCCTTTCGCTGCACTTGCGGAACTAACTGTAAGAGCATTTCCTATTGGATTTACAAATCTATATGTTTGTGTTGCCCCTGCCCCTAAAGAAACTGTGCTTCCTGATATAGAAAGTGTTGTGCTTAAGTCTCCACCAGTTGGTAATAAGTATGTTCTTGCTCCTGGGTGTGAAGGCAGGTTAGTTCCTGTTCCACCTTCTACAGCTACCCACGGAGAATAGTTTCCTAGAATATTTTTAACTCTAACTCTAACTCTATATGTTCCTAAATTAATATTTGGTATTTCAAAACTTGTACCCCCTCTAACTACTGCTACTTCATAAATATTTGTAGATGTTTTTGATTGTGTAAAGGTGTGTTCGATTTCATAAGATTCAATATATTCATATTCTGAATTTATTGCATTTCCGTCACTATCTGTACGACTTGTAGTTGGTGCTATCCAACTTATTGTAGCTTTATTTGCCGAAACACTATCAGGAATATAAGTACTAGTTGTAACAGCAGGGTTACCTGCAGTTACTGGAGATACTTCTACTGCGACACCTGTTACGGCGGGTACAGCATCTCCGAATTTAAGATCTGTGTATGTTGGAACACTATATTTCCAACCTCTGTCTACTTCTGTAAATTTATCGTCAACATACTCAAGAGCTGAAATGGCAAAAGTTTGCTTATCTGTATCTTCTTGTATAGAGGCTATTTGATATTTTTTTGCACTCCCTGTAGTGTCTAAGACAGCATCTCCGCTTGTAGTTGATGCTGCGGTTAAAGCCCAAATACTTGAAGCATCAGGAGCAGAGGTAAATGCTGGTGATACTACTAAACTGCTTACAGAGCCTGCTGATGTGGTTACAGGTTTTCTCTCTACTCTAGAGTCTGGAGAAAATGCTGTAACTAAACGCGCGTTACTTCCATTACGAAGATTTGAAGCCCCTTCTTGTGTAATTACAAAAGAGAGTAAATCACCATGCTTAAGCCCTGATGTAGAGGTTACTCCATTTATCTTAAATGTTGCCTTTGTTCCTGAAGTTGTGAACCCCCCATAATTTGTAACTGTAATATCTTCATTGTCTCCATAACCAAAGCCTTTATTATTTACACTTACATTTGTAACTGCATTACCTGAAACAGTAACATCAACTGTTAAGTCAAAACCTGAGCCACCTGTAGTTGGTATATTAGTATATGTTCCATTTGTGTAGCCACCGCCTCCAGAAAGGTTATCTAGATTATTAGCGTGTCCTTGAATTGTTTGTCCTGTATAAGAATCCTCTGTTGTATCGGTTAAATAACAGCCTGGCTCAGAGCTAATTATAGTTAAGTAGTAGTTAGTATTTGCTGCTAAAGTTATTGTTCTATCTAAAGGAATATTTGTTGTATTTCGAGTTCCTGTGTTTGAAACTCTACCACTAAACTGAACTCTGCCCCTATCAGCGTCTTGTACTTGAATAACGTCTCCAGGCTTAAGAAAGTTAGCGTTTAAGCCTGTTGTAAACTTGACAATTTCTTTTTGAAGTTTCTCACTAAGCATATTCCATTTGCCATATCGCATAGCTTGACCTTCACTAGTACAGCCATATGCTAGTACTGATTTACTAACTATTTTTCCTCTATCAACGATATCTGGAGTATCTTCTACGATTGCAACATTTTGTCGGTACATTTGATTTGGGTCATTCCAAGTAACTTTTACTTGATTAGTTCTAAGTTTTTTAGATGTACCTTCATAACTAAATGCTCCATCTATAATGTTTCCTTTTGTAAACGTATAGACGGGTTCTTTATCTCTATCAGCTGTTGCAGTAAGTTTGCCATTGTGCCAAAAAAGTATTCCTCTAAACATAGAAGCAAAATCTTTCATAACTTTAAATGCTTGTTGAGAGTTACTTAGATATACATTTGCACTAAAACGAGGCTCTTCTCCGCCCTTTCCATCAGGAACTAATTCATCACAATACTGGGCGATCTGATAAAGTTCATACTTATCAATCTGACTTGGATCAATATTAAACCCTAGCCCATACCTTTTATTAGTCATTAAATCATAAAATACCCATGCAGGGTTATCAGTCCAAACCTTATTATAATTTACACTAGAACGGTTATAGACTGAAGTATCTCCTCTGAATGTACCGTCCCAGTTTTGATAGGTAGACTCATTAGCCCCACTACTTATGTTTCTAGTGTACGAAGCATTTGCTGTACTACTTAGCTCATACCTTGCATTGTAATTTGTAGGAACTTGACATTTTATTCCTTTTATCTCATACTGTCTTGCAGGTAGCGCTGTCGAGCTAAAGTCTGTTGCATTTACGGCTAAAGAAGTGTATGCACTATTTGGATAACTAAACCAGTCATGTACTTGGGCCTCTACTGCATATAATGTAGAGCTGTTCGTATACTGCCAGTCGCCACTTTGAGATAAAGGATTATCGGCAGTTACTTTACGTATTCTAACCCTCCAGTTACTGAATGGCTTATACTTGTCTATAGGAATAATAAACTCATCAAAAAATGCGGACTTACTATATGTAACAATATATCCATTATTTGGAGACTTCCATTCTCTGGTGTTAAAGTTTACAGGACCCCAAGCATGGTGAACTTTATCCATACCTGTATTTGTAAGTAAAGCTGAATCTGTAAGCCCTCTTGTATTAATTTCGTTGTCTGTTGGGCCAACAACTTGTACAGTTTCATAATTTGAGCCATCTCTTGTGTACTCAAAAAACATTTGAAACTCAGCGTGCCCTTGTGCTTTTTCTCCTGCACTATCTGTTTTAATTTTTTGTGCATTAAGTCCTTGAGGAAACTGAATTATAACTTTTACGTTATCTATGTCTCCAGGCTCAACTAGCCCCAAAGCTTTCGTTCCAGAACCTGTTGCAGTAATAATCGTATCATTTGCTTGCCCTTCTGAAGGGTCATAGTCACTCGTAAGTTCGCTATCATTATAGTTACTTGGAATGTTACTAAGGCTTGACCAACGATTATTTTGTTTTATTGCTTCATTTGGAGTGATCGCGAAAGACGCACTTGGTGTTTGAGTTTCTCCATATCTTGGAGAAGGTAATTGATGCCTGTTTCCTGATCTAAAATTTAAATGCACATTCTTGAAGTTTAAGTAATCATTAAATGTTTCAGTAGCAATTCCAGGGGTTGATATTTGTCCTGCTACTGAAGATACAGATACAGAAGGTGCGCTTTCTACAGTTACCTGGCCACTTGCGTATCCATCTACTTTTCCAATATAATCACAACTAATTGTTTTATGTGTTCCTGTTGTAGAAATTGCAGGATGTACTTCTGCTTCATTTCCTGATACAACACGCGTAACTTCCCCCACATACTCAACACCATGAGGACCTAATCCTGGTATTCTTATTAATGGAGCGAGCCCATTTTTCATATTTGAAGATGCAACCATTGCGCTTGTAAAAAAGCTGGAAGTAGTCGTAATTGTTTTTGTATGTGCAGTTCCAGCAGCTCCTGTGCTTGAGCCGTTTCCTGCTAAAGTTGCATGGGCTTTTTGAATTCTTATGTAACGTGTTCCATCAGTTGTGCTATGATATAAACTTCCAAAGTCATTGGGTACAGTAATAGTATCTGAGCCTCCCGTACAAGTAATTCCTGAGGCTGTTCTTTTTGGTTTGTAAGTGTTCCAGTTGCCTTCATCAATTAAACGAGTGCCATCAAGAAAAACACTTGCCATACCATTATCTAATCCATGAATCTCTCCTTCTGAGAGTAAGTCATAGATCATAGCTGATTGATGACGTGCAGGCGAGTTTCTATCCTGTTGCGTTTTTACTATAGGATCCTGTGCTATTTCGTTATCTGTTTTCATTAGTCTGCTACCCCTTCTGATGTTTGTTGTCCTGACTGACTTTGCGTATCTCCTGCCGCACCATCTTGTGTACCTGAACCATCATTCGGATTTGATGTACTCCCTGAGTTACTTCCTGATTGATATAATATACCGTCCCATGAGTTAGGACTATCACTTGCAAAAACAAAACCATTTGTAGGTTCTAGTTTCCAAGCTCCAAAACCAAAGTTAATTGGCGCTCCACCTACTAATACTTTTCCATATGCCATTGGGATCGGTAGTCCATTTTTAATTGTGTTTGCTGGGCCTCCGAACATTGCTCCTTCCTCTTCTTTATCCTTACTTGGTTCTTTCATCATTAACTCATTTATACCTGCTAAAGCTAGATTTATACCAATCATTGCTGTTGTAGAAGCCACAAATGATGCAATCTTTTCACTACTAAACATCGTTTCAGGCATATAAAAAGAAGCTACTATAAGAATAACAGCTAGAATTATTTTTTCTACAGAATTCAACTTTGAACCTTTAGGTACTGGAGTTACAACTATATCTTCCCCCGCTAAGTTTGATAGCCCTAACTCATTTTCATCTAGCGCCTCTCCTGCTAGTTTTACTGAAAATTCCCCCTGTCCTTCATCTTGTCCAAAATACTCCATAAATTCTTTTGGGCAGTTTGCTCTTACGACTGCAAATGCATCACCAATAGTAGGCGCATAAACGTTCCACTCCTCTCCTAGAGCTTCTCCTGCGGATCCTTGTAGTATTAATTTTCTATTCATTTGGTTTTAATATTGTTAAATTTTTATCTGGCAAACTAAAAATGTAAAAGTCTAGATTTAAAAAGTTGCAATTTTGCCGATCTGCAACACTTGGTTCTGACGTTGTATCTGGATGACTGTGAACGATTGCGAGAGGTTTTGATTTTAAATTTATACGCATATACTCGATAGGGTCAAATTTAAAATCATCATCACTTTTTGCAATGTTTGTTACAGGGTACCACTTATATTCGTTATTTTCTAGAACTATTACGCCACACCCTTCTCTTGGGTATTCCCTGTCAAGATGTTCGTATATTTGTTCTTTAATTGTATCGTTTAGCACCTGGAAAACCTCCATAGGGTAGTGTCCATCTATCTACAGTCGCTGCTTTCATGTTTGAGCTTGCTGTTCCTGCAGATATAGGTGCTGAATTATATCTCATAGCGCAAGCTTTTATAGTTTTACTACAGGCATCTCCCATTTGCCAAAAGTCTGTTTCACCTGGAGTATTTCCCTTACTTGAGTGTTTAAGTTTCCAAAGTTTTGCTTCTCCACCTGAAGTGTGCTCGACAAAGGGATTAAGTCTATCATCTGTGTATGCAATGTAAGTTGTGCTTGCACTATATGTAGCATATACTCTTATTCTGTTAAAGTAAGTACTATTATCACTTGGTGTTCCTGCAGTACTTTTTGTTACTGCTTTTGTGGCTTGCCAATACTCAGTAACAGTTTGACTGCCTGTTTGAGTACCGTCTATATTATACTTTATAGCATCGGTTTTTGAAGTTGTATAATACGCATCTTTTGTGAGAGTCGTACCACTTGAAACTCCTGAATAAGCTGTAAATGTTGAACTAGATAAAACTACTCTTTCATCATCAACATTTACCCAATTTTTGTATGTAACATTGTCAATTCTTAGTCTTCCTTGGCTATCAACAGTACAAGCCCCTACTCTATCACTCTCTGCTCTATCCCAGCTTGCTCCTTTATAAAGCCAGCTACAAGCATTTGGACTTACGTGTCTTGCCGGTACTGTAACTCCTATAAGGTCATGAGCAGCGGCGAGCTCAAATACTACAAATTCGGCAGTTTCACTTTTTATTCTATCTATGTAGTACACTTGACTTGGAAACTCTACAGGAGGACTTTGATCCGAGGATTCTCCGTATAAATATTTTTGGAGAGTACTTCTACGAGTTACTTTATTTCCAAGTAAGTCATCATTTGTCAAAGAGCCGATTGCGTCTCCAAAAGTTGTTAAAACGTTTGCAATACTTAAAGTTGGTCTAGCAAGAGCTCCTGTAGTTGATTTTTTAAATCCTGTAACATTAATTGGAAGTGCTTGATAAGTTCGAATTGTAGAAGGGGTTGTTTTATCTCTAAACTGTACAGTTGTTAGATCAGCTTCTAGACCTGTATGAAAGTAAACAGTAGAACCCGTGCCTAGCTCTAGCTCAAATACATGAACTATCGCAGACCCAGGATCTTGCTTTTGTACATCCTGTATAGCTGTATTTACACTCATGCTTCGTAAACTCTCCTAAATGTTGTTGTTACAGAGTAATAGTCTCCATATTCGTATTTTTTGTCCCACTCTTCACAAACTACTTTTATTGCTACTTCGTTTCCACTTTCATTTGTGTCAGGCACAGTAAAAGTGAAGGGGGTGACTCCTCCTTTATTTTCAAAAAAAGCAACGATATCATCAATCTCTGCTTTAGTTCGAGTACTAAAACTTACTCCGTACTCCTCTTTTAAATTGTTAATTCCATCTGCAATTCTTTGTTCATAGCCATCACCAAAACGTGCTATATGCCTTACAGGTGTGGTCTTTCGACTCATTCCTTTATCAGGGCGTCTTACAGTGCTTGTTAAATCAGTAAATCCTATTGCCATTTTATCCTATTCCTCCTCCGCCTAAGGGACTTAGTAACCCTCCAGGAGCTTGTTCTTTTGCTATTTGCTCTGTTACTGCTGCTTGAATAACTTGTCCAAGAGCTCTTCCAGTATCAGCGTCACTTTCAGTAGTTGATCCTTCTCCCATATGTACATTAACTGTAGTATTGGCAGTTCCAGCTAGTCCTTTTCCTGATAATTTTACAGGTATTTTTCTATCTCCTGGAAGTGGAACTACTGCTTCTGTTCCATGTAAAGTTGCTCCATACCCAGAGTTAGGGCCTGAAGCAATACCACCACTATTATAAGAGCGGTATCCTGGGCTGTTCATAATTCCGCCTGATCTAGGGCCCGACTTCCCGCCTGCGGCTGTTTTTGTTTCTAATCCCATCATATCACCCATGGCTGTTCCCATGAGTAAGTTTAATATCATTTGTTTGGCAATCATTTTTGCCATATCTTGTAATATGCTTACTGCCATTTGTTTAAATGCCTGTTTTGCACTCATTGTTCCGTTTATTAATCCTTCTAGGCCTTTTACCATGCCATTTACTAATGAGTCCATTGCTACCATTTTTAACTCACCGAACTGGGTATTCATTGCTTCTAATTGCGCTGTTTCTTCTCTTTGTAAGTTTATTACATTTGTGTACTCTTGAGCAAGATTTTGTAAGTTTGTTAGATCTTCTCCAGTTGCAGTTTTTTGCCTAACTGCATTTTCATTCATTTGTTGATTATAGGTGGATTCGGCTCTTGCAAGTTTAGCTTGCGAGTCTAAAACGGCTTGGTCTTTTGCTGCTTGCCCTCTAAATAGTGAAGGAGATGAAGCATATCCTGCTTGAGTTACTTTTCCTGCTCCAGCAGCTAGTTCTGCTCCTACTGCAGTTGCGATTAAATCTTTTTGTTTTTGTAAGGCAGTATTTAATCTTTCTTGGGCTTCTGCTAATGTAATAGTTTCATCTGCTGCTATTCCCAGCATAGATTTAAGAGCCGCTAAGTCCTCTTGTGTTGTTTTGCCTGCTATTAACTCATTTAGTGAAGCCTGCATTGCTATCATTTCTCTTGTGCCTTCGCTATACTGAGTTTGTTTCATAGAAAGTTCTGCCAGTCTTTTTGCCCTACCTTCTTCTGCAGATTCTATATCTTTTAATGCTTGTACATGGCTGCCATATTTATTTGTAAGTTCTACTATTGTTTCTCTTGCTCTTTCTAAAGATACGCTACTTCTACTATCAATCATATCTGCAACAGCCCCATAAGCAGGATCTAATCTAGAAAGCTCTCTATAATGCTCTGAAAGAGCTTCTCTTGTATCGTCAAGTTGTCCAGTATAAGAGCCTGTAGTATCTTTGGTCATTGCAGTAAACTTCTCTAGTTTCCCAAGTCCGCTATTCCCTGCTAAAAGTTGAGCTTGTGCTCGTGTAGAATCAAAGTTTTTTCCTAAACCTTTCCAACTTGCTTGAATGTCGTTAACTTCTTTTGTGTTTCCTGTGATGCTTTCCGTTAAACTTACTGCCTTCTTTCCTGCCTCTGCTTTTGATCTTTTCTTTTCATACTCAGGTTTCATAGCTTCGCCTCTTTTAACCATACGATCACCACCTGATTCAATCATTTCTCCGAGTCCGCCTAAGCCGAAGAATTTTCCATATTTTGAAACCAAACCTCCAAATTTTTTCATCATATCTCCAATGGCTATTACTATTTTATCGATACTATTCATTGCGTCTTTAATTGTACCAATAAACATTACAAGCATACCAATGAGACCTATAATACCCAAAGCTTTATTCATAACTGCACCTGTACCTTTTGCAACAGTTACCATTCCTGCCATTGTTGCCTTCCAAACAGCTCCCATCGCTTTTGTGGCTGCCATTACACCCACGCCCATTCCTTTAAAGGATAAGCCTATGGCTCTAAAAGTAATTGCACCTTTTCCTTGCATAACTGTCATAGAAGTTGAAAAATCTCTGACTATTTTTATGTCCACTCCTTTAAATATTCCTGTAGTAATAGCACCATGTTTTCTATACTGTGCTTCTGCATTTTTTAAAGCTCTTGCAAGGCCTGCTCTTTGTTGTCCACTCATTACACCGCCGTCTCGTAAAGTTTTTAATCCTGCAGATTGAATACCTTTAAGATCGCCTTTAGCTAGTTTTTGAGCATCTGCTGCTCCCATTGCTGGAGTTTGGTTTAATGTATTATATGCTCCTTTAAAGGTTGACCCCGCCTGAGAAAACCCTGCCCCTGCTGCTCCAAAGTTGCCTCTAGCAGCTATCATTGCTTCTCGAGCTTCATTTTTTAATTGAGTAAAACTTGGGATAACTTGCTTTAGTATTGAAGCTGCAAATACTCCAAGTGCTGCTATTGCGGCATTAGTGTTATTTACAAATACTCCTGCGAAGAACTCAGCTATTGGTGCGATACCTTTAAGAGCATCATCTGATAAGTCTGTTAGTTTTGAACCTAGTTGTCCGAATTGGTTTACGGGTATGTTATCTCCTACAGCTGCATATTTTCTTGCAGTCTGCCCAATAACTTCGTTAAATACAGCTTGTTGTCTTTCATAAGCTGTAAGGTCTTTTGCATTTTTACCGATTGCTGCCCCATACGTAGTTGTTGCCTTTTCTAATCTTAAAATGATACCCAATTCGTCTAAGAGCTCTGGCTCGGCTTTTGTTATACCTTTCAATAGTCTTTGATATGAGTCTGCAAAGTCTCTACCAAGAGCGATTGAGGCTTGTTTTGCTGCTAAACCAATTTGTGTTACTTGGTCAGCAGAGAACCCTGCAGCTACTGCAATTGAAGCAGATTCTGCAGCTTGTTTAAAATCTAATTGAAAGCCTGTTGCTGCTTGTAAGTCTCTTGCAACAGATTTAAGTGCCACACCAGTAGTATTTGCATAAGCTGTCATACCTTCTGCTTGTACACGAAGATCGGAAGCACGTTTAAGTGCTTGGAATGCTGCGTCTACAGCAAAGAGTGAAGCGGCTAGTGTAGCGTACGCAGGGACAAGTCCTCCAGATATCCCTTGAGACATCTTAGAGAAGTTTTTAGTTGAGTTTGACGAGGCATTGGCGGCTCCTTTGAGCCTCCTGTCCATAGAGTGGGCGCCTTTTGCACCCTTATCTAAGTCTTTACCTGCCTGTTTAGCCTTTTTACCAGTTTCTTTTAAACTGCCGTCATCGTCAAACTTGACTCCTACTTTTACTTCATTTTTAGCCATTTACACTTATACCTTTACCTTGCCCTGTGGGCACTTTACTGTCTGATCTTTTGCGATCTTTTGCAATTTCATCATTTCGAGATTGCATTGTTAAGGAGTCGATATATCTTAAAAATAATATAACTACTTTTTGTTCGTCAACTCCTAAAGTATCTAGTAGCACTTTTAAAGCGCTCCAGTCCTTTCCAAGATAGTTTCCTCCTGCCCCATCCCATACGTCTGGTAGCAGTTGATGAATCGTTTGTGCCTGTATCACTTCAAGTGGAAAGATTACCCCTTCCAATAATTTTACTGTGTCAGGATTTGGGTCTCGATTCATCCTTTCCATAATCGCATAATATTCATCTACGTTTTTATATGGAAGGCCTCCTATCTGTCGCTCAAGTAGGCTATATATGTAACCTACTTGCTGTTCGTAAAATTTTCAAGATCACCTACTACTTCTGTTACCCAAGTATCAAAGTCGCTAGAATTTTTCATAAGTATTTCTGCGTTTTCTTGAGTATAGACAAGTTCATCTTGAAGGTCTACAGTACTCGTATCTACAAGTAATAATTGTGATACATATTCATACTTTAAACCTGACCAACCTTTTATCACTGCTTTTACGTACTCAGTAAGAAATAAATCTTCATCCATTGTTTCCTCAAAAGCTCTAGTTTTCTTATTGAACTTTTGTTTTAGAGTTCTATTTCTAAGTTTCATTAACTCTTCTCTTGCGAGATAGGTTAGTTGAACTTTAAAGTCTTCAAACTCAGGATAGTCTACTGTTACTGTTTTCGTTGGAGTTAACAACGAAGAAAGTGATACAGGTTGTGCTGTTGTTGTTTGTTCTGTCATGCTGGTTCCTGTTTAAGGGTTAATAAAAAGTATTGGGGCGGCGGGTAACCGCCCCGATACACTAGTTTACGCGTTAACGTCTTTACCTACAAATTGAAATACTGAGATTTCGTTTGTTGAGTCAAAGTCGCTTGGTAGCGCGTGGAAATTAGTTTCCAATGAAATTACTTCATCAATTGAATGACTTGGTACTTCTAAGTGAGCAGTTGGCATTGTAATTATACAATGCGGAGTGCCACTTCCACCAATATCAAAACTTAAACTAAATGAGTTTTGAATATCAGAAGTTGCCTCTACGAGGTCTTCGTAAAGTTCTGCACTTGATGTATTCCCTGCGTTATCTAGGTAACAAGTGAAGTTTCCTCCAACATTTTTTGTTCCTGTAACGTGCCCTAAAGGTTGATTTACTACTCCAAGAGTTTCTGGTGTTAAGTAAGTTAGGTTGTTACTCATACTGATGTTTCCACCTGTAAGTGTAGTGACGTAAGTTACTGAACTTCCTGAAGGATCCCCAGTTATAGTTAAATCAGATATTCTATTACGAATAAATCCTGTAGTATTTGATACACCTTCCGTAATGAGTGCAGTTGACGATGATAAGTTAAGAGCTCCTTCTTCTGAAATTAGTTTTCCGTTTCCAGACCAATTTACAGTAGCAATTCCATCTAAATCAAAATCAAATGAGACATCTGCGATTGAGCAATCAGAGAGTTTATAAATCATCTGATTAGCTGCGCCTGAATTTGTTTCATAGTTATACGCAGTTGCTGCTTGAGATGCTCCCATTATGAAGAATAAGTCAAAAACACCTACAGTTGCTTTATTTGCTCCTGATTGAACTATGTCTAGATTAGTTGTATCTGTGGTTATTCCCGCAGTTCCAGTTTGTCCAAAAAACATAGCCCATAGTGCTTCTGTTACTTCAGCGTGAAAGCCATCTTGCGATGCTCCACCTGATATACCTCTAGCTTTGCCTGAAGTTCCTTTTACACCGCCTGCTGAAGTATAAGGCATCATGTAAGTGGAAAAACTCCACTCAACTGGTGCATATGAGTCGTTAAACATTGCACGACCTCTTCTACTTGCTCCTGCAGTACTTTGTGCTTCATTCAAAGTAATTTCACTAGTATTTGTTGCTTGAGAAAACGAAAATCCGTCTAAGACAGGTATGTCAAAGTACATATTCTTTGACCCGGCTGATGCCATGGGTATATGTGCTAAGACTTTCGTATCTCGAGAAAAATACAATTTAGTTGCCATTATAGTCTCCTATTTGGCTTGAAAAGCGAATACGTTTGCTTTTGCTAAAGTACTCGGTTTTCTAATAACGCACCTCTATTATCATTTCGCCGATGCCGAGAGGTGCAAGCACTCCTTCGTCAGTATCTATTGATACTACCGTAATTTGTGCGACACCAGCGCTTCCGTATGAATCGGAATAAGTCATTTGATTATTATTATCGATTACATACTCTACATCTTCGAGTAATAAACCTAAAGCCTCTGTTGGGTCTTCTTGATTTACATAACATCGAATTGTAACTGTTAAAAATCTCCACTTTTGTCCGCCTCCATAGTACTCTCTTGTTTCTGTACCTGCGGACATATGTATAGCTGGGTAAGTACTAATTTCGTCCCAGAACTTCATCTGAGGAAATACTTGATTTGAGAGTGTGGTACGATAGTCTCCTGTACCATTGATATCCTTTAGTTTTACAACTAAGGCATCTAATATTTGTGATCGTCTTGTCGATATACTTCTTGTCATTATACTCTCTTAGTCCTTACCAGACCATATCTTGTGCCCATTATTTCTTGAGCTATTTCTCTAATTGTTCCACCTATAATTCTTTTTGGGTCTCTTCCTGGAGTAGCTAGAGGATTTCCGAACTCAGGTTCAAAAACCGCATATGGGTCTTTTTGATAGGAGTACCTTATTTCTACTGATTTAGGCATCGGTACAACTTGAGTGACTTGTGCACTTTGGGCAAATCTACCCGTTCTATTTTCTAGCTTACGAGGGTAAGGCCCCATATTATTTACTACTTCTGCAGGCAAAGACTTATTTAAAAGTTGTTGAAGTCCAATAGGATTCATAGCGCCATCTTGAGTACCTGATCCTTTTCCACTTCCGCTTCTTCTTTTACTAGCTGCTGAGGCTGCTGCAACAGTTGCTATTTTAGCTTTTGAACTTTTTTGTAGCTTTGTTCTTTTACCCCCTCTAGGAGCACTTGCTCTTGATACTGTCTTTTTACCTTTTGTTGTTTCTGATGTTTTTTTAAACTTTCCACTTCTTTTTGTTGTTACTTTTACCTTCGGATTCTTTTTCAACTGTTTAACAATAGGCTTAATAGTTGCTTCTACTACCTGTTCCTCCATTCTTTGACGGGGAGTTTTTCTAGAAGCCTGTGTTTCTGCCCAGTCTGTTGCATTTTTATTTAGAGATTCTACCATTACTTTTCGTATTTCCTCTAAATAATCTGATATTCCGTCAGCATCCGCATAGCGCATTAAACTGTTTTTAGAAGAATGTCCGATAACTATAGCTATTTGTATTTTATCTCTAAACTCTTTTATGTCACTAAACTTTTTATTATTTACTTTCCATTGTACATCAAACCAATTATCATGAATGTCTTTCATTATTTGTTCGTACAAAGGCTGTTGACTGCCTGTGGAATTTAAAAACATTTCTACATCAGATTCTAACTGTCCCGGGCTTGTAGCGTGTAAATTTTCTTCAAATCCAAGTAGTGCTATCGTTGTATCATCTTGTCCTGGATAATCAGGATTTAAGTCTCCTGACGGAAATCCATGTAAACGAAATGGAGTTCGTAGTTGATTTAGTACTCCTGCTTTTCCTGTTTTTGTATTCCCTGCAGTTATACCATTAGCAATACTTTTTTTAATAGAAGGATCTTTTTTAATTAATCGAACTAATCGCTGTCCAGCTTCTTTTAGTAGTTGTTCACTGGCTACATTAAATCGTTTTCTGTTCCCCCAAGAAACAAAACCTTCAAAATCTGCTCCTGTATTTGTAGCAAATCGTATAATGCAGTCCCTGCCTCTATCTTCTACTTCAATAGTATTAGGACGAATTTTAACTTGCATACATTTTTGTATAATATTCTCTCTATTATATGCGTATTGGTATGCCGTATACGTATGCTTTCGTGCTAAAGTATTTAAGGACTGTACTTGTGGCTTGGTTGGCTGTCTACCTGGGTTATCTTTATGCCAGTTTTGATAAGCAGCCTTTTTAAATGCATTTGCAAGTTCATCTTGAATCCAGTTACTTGGATAAACTATTTTATGATCTCTAACTCTGCCAAATCTTTTACGTATTGCATCTCGTTGCTTTGATTCGGGAATCTTTGACTGTAACCAACTAATGGTATGTTTAATAGCCATTATACTATATCTATAATTTTATAAAGGTCTAGTACTCGTTTGATGTGATCTGGAAAACCTATATCATTTCTGATTGAAGTACTACCTTCATTTCTTAGGGTGGTTCCAGCGATTGAACGTTGTGTCTTATATTCTTCTTTTAAGTAGTATGTAATTAAATCATATACTGCAAGTTTTAAATCAGCTGGTACAGCCGAATATCCTGCGTTATATACTACTTTTACTGCTCCGAACCCTTGAGGCCAATAATCGATACCTGTACTACCATCTATCCTTCTAATACGATCATGTTCTGTATCTACATAGTAATGCGTATTGTTGGTTAGAGTCTCGTAACTATCAGCTATTGAGCTTCGTTCTTGCACGGAAGTAACACTAGTGAGTGGAGATTCTGTGACAAAAACCTCCGAAGTGAGTTTATCCTCGACATCAAATATTTCTGTTTTAGTAGCAGAGTAATAATCAATGATAGAGTGTCCACAATATGTTTTAACCATTTGACTCACAGAAGAAACCAAGGTATCGATCTTTGCATCGTCCTTGTTATGATCCATCTGTTTGTAATTTTTGTAGTCTCTTGTAGTAACTAGGTTTGCCATTTTGTGTCCTTTAATAAGTGAGGTGAAACTTGGAGGAGCCTTTACTCCCCCAAGTCACCCAGCATATTTCTTTATACCCGCGTAGCGCGGTGTAAATTAATTAAGAAGCTTTGTACTGTAATGCCCACTTAGAAGTAGCAGCATCGATTAGATCGGTGAAGCCAATTCTTTGAGAAGCAACTAGTACTCTTCTTTGAGCCGCAACTTCGTAGTCTGACTCAACGGTCATTCCACGTAATCTTGGCATAACGTAGTTTCTAGGATATACTGCAACGGCGTGGAATTTAGATACAGCAGGTGTAGCGAACTCGTCACATACAATTACTTTAGATCCAAATACTGTTCCGATTTCCCCAGATATTTTAGTAGCCATATCGCCCACTAAGTTTACATCTTGGAATTCAGCATCTTCTAGTAACTCGAAGTATCCTCTTTGAGATACAACGTAAATTACGTCTTCAGCCTTTAAGCCGTATTTGCCCATGTTCTTTCTAGCAGCTAATAGTTGTAGCGCTGTAAGAGCATCTGATGCAAATGCTGTTGAAGTCTGTGTTAAGTCTGAATCGTTTCTTGCTAAGTGCAAAAGACCTTCAAACGCTGCTCCACTTGTGCCGTAAACGCCATCAGCGTCATCACCAGCAAGTATTGCATTCTCAATGCCTCTGGCATGAGATCTGATCATAGACTCACGAATTAATGGAAGAATTGGCATAATTGCATCTTCTTCAGTTTCGTTGCCTAGGTATGATTGAGAGATCAGTTTTTTGGTTGAAAGAGTTCTTTCAGTCATTACTATACCAGCACCATTCGCAGGATCGTATGCATCCCCTCTTGGGTCTAAGTTACCATGAGGTGCAGATCCTGAAGCTGTTTGGTTACCTGTAAATTCAGCGTAGCCAGCATCTGGTAGGATTGGTAATATTTGAGTTGCAGAATTCATAGCTATTTCCCTAAATAGAGGAGCTAGTACTAATTCGTTCTGTATGTCTCTTTCAATGTTAGTTGAAACAGTTTGCTCAAAATCTGCAGATGAAACGTCAATACCTGACATGGCATTAACTTTTTCCATTGTAGCTATAGCGTGCTTAGTATTAAGCCCTTTACCTGTAGCTTTTCCAAGTAACCATATATCCTCTAGATCACTAGTGAATGAATCAAGGCTTCCGCCCTTCTGTCTTTCACCAAAGATTCTTTTGGATTCTCTGATTTGTTGGATTTCTTCAGATTTCTCTTGTAGTTCAGCTTTTAGGCCTTCTACAACTTCTTCAACGTTAGAGTATTGACTATCAATGCGTTTCTCTAGGTCAGAAACTAATGCTTCTGCTCCAGATGTTCCTGCTTCGATAATAGCTGATACTTCAGCTTTCTTTTCTTCGAGTTTAGCATCTTCGATTGCTTTTTCTTCAACTTCTTTCTCTGCGACGGCTTTTTCTTCCGCTATAGCTTTCGCTTTAGCATCTGCTTGTTGCATCGCAATAGTTGCAGCTGTTTCTTTAGCAACGTTCTTTGCAAACTCTTCAAGATTAAAGTCTTTATTTTCTGACATTATTTTTTCCTTGAAGACAGACGTTATGTCTGTGTTATCTTGAGGCTGTTTAGTAGCCTCGGTTGGTTTGACAAATTGCTTTTTCCACTCATCATATTCTGATTGAGTATCAAAAGACTTCGCCACAGAGAAGGTGGCTGCTTGGTTGGCGGGTACGGATACCACGCTTACTTCAAACAACTCCGCATCTTTAATCAAGTACCCATCGCCGCTTTCCATATAATCTGCGTCTTTGACGCGGAAACCGACACTGAATGCTCTCAGAATACCCTCTTTCACTAAATTTGTTACATCACCAGCACTTTTTGACAGGTTTGCTGTAATCTTTAGTCCCTTTTCGTCAGTCTCTAATGAGGTGGCTCTGCCGATAGGTCTATTGTAATCATGGTTAAAAAGTATAATTGGATTATTTCCAAAATTCTCCAATCCTCCTTTTTCCCATGCTTCTTTATTAATAACATCTCCTGCACGATCTGTGTCGTTAGTGCTGGCATATCCTTTGATATTGACACTTCCATCTTCGTTGGGTTCAACGGATTTGAAAGTTGATGTTAAATTAAAAATCTTTTGCATAATTATTCCCCTTATTTCTTTGCATCTGCCTTTTTAGGCGTCGCAGCTTTTTTGGGCGCTTTAGCAACTTTTGGAGCGACTGGTTCTTCTTCAGAAGGATTAGCCTTTTCCCATTGCTCAGGAAAATTAGTTTTAATCATAGAACCTACTCTTCCCCAAGACCCGAAAGGGCGCTTGGCAATAGTAAATCTCATGGGTGCGTCATCTGCAGCTTTATATTCTGCAGGTGTCATTATTTTCCCTTTTTTCGCAAAATAATCAGCTAGTTGTTTTAACACTTGTTTTTTATTCGCCATTATTTTCTTCCTCTTCTGCAGGTCTACCACCTTCCGATGGATTCGCTGCTGAGCCTGCAATATTAGCAGGCACTCTTAAGTCGTCATGCCCTTCTAACGGCTCCATTCTCATTGCTTCTCTGACCTCGTTTGGAGTCATAATTCCAGTATTAACTAAAGTACTGTAATATGCTGCCGAGTCTTTCAGTTCGGGCTGTAGAGCAGGTATATTGCTCACATCTTCTGAAAGGTCGAATCCAAAGAAACGCTCAAATGCAAAGTTTATTTTTCGAACTATAGGTAGTACTGTTTCTAAGTAGTATAGCCTATGGTTAGGTCGAATATTTGCATTGTTCCCACTATCCAATAGCAATGGCGGTACGCCTATTGCCTGTAGTATAATCTTTTCGTTTGCCTCAATAGCTGCTTGGAAGTCTAAATCTTTAAAGTTTACCTCCGTTAAATTATCTATTTCTAAACCACCATCTAAAATTAGAGGTCGTCTCCCTCCTGTGCTCGGGTTGTAACGGGCTCTCCAAGCAGCTAGCATACGTTCTTTTATCTTCTCACTTAGTGTATTCGGACTTTTTAGTACTAGTCCTGGGACTGCTCCATTCTTAAAGAAGTTGTCCTGAAAGTTTCTCATACTTGCTAAAAGTTGCATCGTTCTGTATGCAGGTTTTAGTCTTGGTACACCTCTATAAATAGAGTTAAAGGAGTTTTCCTTTACGTGTATGATTTCACTTGGTGAGTAGTCGATAATTCCATCGTACGTATACTTGCTCACATATGTCTGTTCGTCTGTCTCAATTGTAACGTTTTCAGCAGGTAAGTGATACATGCCGTTTCCGTCAAAATAAATAAATATGTTTCCATCAATTAATAAATCAATTATCAGATTTCTTTTAAATGTATTTATGTCTTGAAATGGGTTAGGTTGCACGTTTAGTAAGTTATTAACAGTAACTTTTCTAATGTTTTTAACTACTGGACTAAGTCCTGTGACTTTAGGTCCGACATCCATTGGAATCTCTGCAACGTCATCTACAACAATATTTACTGCACGGTTTACTACTTCGAGTTTCTCGTAAGCATCACGATACCTAGTGACAACTTCCCTAGATTCAACGGTCAATCCCTCCTCTCTACCGATTAGGTATTGAGCAGGATTGTTCTTTTCTTCGTCGCTATAGATCTGTGTTTGTCTACCTAGTAGTCGGTCATACCATGCCATGTTTTTCTCTTTGTTTTAGTACCCAACGTTTTTGTTTTTGGGCTGTGAATAATTTGGGTCTTTTTCCATAAATGGAATGTAATCTTAAATGATGATTATGACAAAGAGTTACAGCCTCTTCGTATAGTTCTGCGATATGCTGCTCTATAAACGTATCTCTAACTTCCATTATTTCTTCAGCGGTATCAATGATCAATTTGTTCTCTCTTAGCCACTTATCTAGTAGTTCCGTCATTCCGTAGAAGTGATGAAAGTCCAGATTTTCCGTACTTCCGCAAATTTGACATTCCGTTCCCTTGTCGTATTTTGACTTTGCTTTGTCTCTAACGTATTTGACTAAGTCTCGCTTAAGATTCATTTATTTTTCTCTTATCTTGTATTATACTAAAATACCACGAAAAAGTCAAGAAACATTTTTTCGTAGGTCTGCTTAATTTAAAAAGTTGTTGCTGATGTCTCGAAAGTGTACAGCGCATATCTCAGAGCGTCCGACATGTGAGAGAATCTATCATGTTTTGGCTTCTCTTTCATAAGATTCGGATTTGGATCCCACTGGTACTGGTCTAAACATTCGAGTGTGTGAAAGCACTTTTGATCAACTATAAGTTTATTGTTATCGACTATACTTGCCACTTCACCTATTCCGTCAAGAACAGATTTCTTTGCATTAATCGTAGTTACATCATAGTTCTGTGCAAAGTCAAATCTTGTTTGTTGTGCTGCCGAGTCAATGTATATCCAATCAATATCATGCTTATCTTGTAAGGCACGTATCTGCATTGCGTGTTGTTCTGTTGTTCTTTCTGAGTCTAGATACTCGTCTAATACATAAAAGTTGCCTGAGTCCCAGTCGTATGCAATAACACACAAAGCTGTAGGGTCTTTGTACCCCACGTCCAGTCCTGCAATAACATCCATTTTACTAGTATCTAATTCGCTCAGGTCTGCTACACATTTCTCATAGTCAAATGACCATATCTGTCCTTCATAAGTATTAAAGTCAGCCATGTATTCCTGAGCAAACTCTGCTCCAGACATAGACTTTTTAGCTTCTACAATATCTTCTTCACTAAATCTTGGATTCTCATGATATGTTGCTCTTATTGAACACCATTCTGCAAATTCATCTGAGAAGCCACGATAGAAGAAGTCCGCAAACCAATTATTTCTACCACGAGGTGTAGATATAAAAATTGCTTTGGAGTTATCTTTATCTAGCGTAGGACGTAGTGCTACATTGAAGGCATCTCTACCATCAACAAGTGCTGCTTCGTCAAAAATAATTAGATCATATGATCTACCAACACAAGAGTCTACTTGATTGATTGACCCCATACGAACTGTAGAACCGTTTGATAGTTCTATAACTCTGTCTTTTGCGTTGTCTTTTGTAACTTCTAAATCGAAGTGTCGAATAAGTTGTCTTTGTAAGTCAAATGATATCTGAGACAAAGAGTAGTTAGGTGACATAATTAATATGTGCGTGTTCGGAACAAGCGCTGTAAGCTGTCCGATTATGTTTGAAATATAAGTTTTTCCCTGACGTCTTGATACTGCTCCGCATACAAAACGATACTTAGGGTTGTTGATAGCATTTATAATTGCTAGTTGTGATGCGATAGGAGTAACCCCCAATAGTTCCATGTAGGGTTCTATAGGAAGTTTGATAAACCTATCTTCTGATGTGTAAGAGGTTAATTCAGTTCCCTCTACGTCTTTGCGACTGATTTCTAAAGTCAATGTACTGTTGTGTTATCTAATGAATGAATAATTTGATGTGATTGGGCGAGATGATAGAGGTATAGAAAGCCACCACAGAGTGATGCCATCTGTAAGTTATCAGCGTTGAGCTGACCTGTCTTAGATGCTTCTTTGTCTACTTTATCTAATACTTGTGTTGCTGCATCTGAAAGATTTTTCAGCCAGCTCTCATCTAAATATCTTAAATCTATATCTTCTACCATTTTACTTTATTTGCCCAATATGCTGCGGACATTTTTCCTTTTTTGATGTTTCTTCTATGTCTTGCTTTGAATGAAGCTCTTTTTCTCTTCATTCTAGCTGACTCACCTCTTTTAGGTTTGCCCGCTGTTTTTGCACCTTGCTGACCGAAACGGATAGTTTTAACTTTCTTTCCAGATTTCGCTACTACAATATGCGACTTCTTCGGGTGTCCTGGAGTTCTTTTTGGTTTATTATAACCTCGTACTCCTGCCCTTTTAAGTCTAGAGTCTTTTTTTCGCCCTCTTTTTCTTACTGCCATTTCTGTACCCCGATGCGTAGATTGCTCTACCTTGGCGCTCTGCTGCCTTTTTTGTTTTGTAAACCTTACCTGATTTACCCCAACGATATCCGCCTTTAACCTTTCTTACGGGCACGTCTACGTCTCCTTCCTCTCTTTGCTATAGTTTTTACGTAGGTTGGCTTACCTCCTACTCCTTGCTTCTTAGCTCTCTTTCGAGTAACTGCTGATCGAATTTGACTCTTCGACATTCGTCTTGCTTTTGAAGCAGGAACACATTTAGGGTATTTACCCTTTCCTGCTTTAGGTCTGCCACATTTCTTATAGCCTCCACCCTTCTTAGGTCGAGAAATGTCTACCCAGTTCTGTTTAAACCATTTGCCTAAACCACCTCTAGCCACGACGATACCTCCCACCTGCTTTCTTGTACTCCCTTACAAGATAAGCATTGGCATATGCACTAGGATAAACTGCAAACTTTCTTTTAGTTTTTGCTTTTACTCTAGCATATAGCTTTTTATTGGTAGGTACGTTTCGTTTTTTGGCTGAAGCTTTGCGTTTACGCCTCTTAACAGCCATGGTGCCTCATACCCTTTTTCTTTTTACCACCACGTTTTTTACCTGTTTTCTTAGGTCTTCCACGTTTACTTCCGTAAGTTCCTTTACCACTTGGCATAGTTAACTCCTTTTGCCCAGTCTCTGGGCCCTAGACTTTTTGTACTTTTGGTACTTAGTCCTTTTATTTGATGCTACCCTTGATTTTAAATACTTCTGATATGCTGAACGTCCTTTCGTAGTTCCGCGAGTATTTCTTAGTTTCTTTCTTGCCACTATCCTTCTGTTAGAACAGGAACTCCTAGTATCTCTGCATGTGCAGCAAATACTTGATCAGTACTCCCTTTCTTAAGAATTATGGTTTCTCCGCCTGCCAATGAGCAAGTTCCTAGCGTGGCGTCAGCTGCATTTGCAACAGTAACCAGTCTAACAGTAGTGCCTGAGTTAACCAACCTTACATTGACAGATCCATCAAATGTAGATGCAGCACCTACACTGGTACCACATGCGGCTTGAGTTCCGAGCAATTTTATAGCTCCCATTTATTTCTCCTTTTCTTGCTTTGCCTGTGCTTCTGCTTTAACTTCTGCAAAGGTCTTTGATTTTTCTTCAGCGGCTATCATTTTATCGTGAATATCTACAGTTCCGTCCCAGTTCTTGTCTGAGCCATTTAGTATATTCCAAGCTTTTTTAAACCACTTAGTCATTCTCTTCTAAGGCTTTTTCTGCCTCCTCTTTTGTTTTAAATTTGTGCAGTCTTCCCATAGCATCACGGTATTTCCACATTCCTCTACTTTCGTAAATTTCTATACCAGGTTTTGCTGGAGCCGTAGACTCCTTAGATGGGGTTGCCATTTTAGTCTCGTAATCAACCATCACTACTCCTATAATTATCTTTACGCCTATAGTCTGCTAATGCTTTTGCTATAGACTCCTGTGCTAAAACCGAGCAATGTAACTTGATAGGTGGTAAGTCCAATATCTCAGCTATTTGTTTGTTTGTGACGGCCTCCGCCTGTTCCAGTGTTTTGCCCGTTAGCATATCAACTAACTCGCTTGAGCTCGCTATTGCAGAGCCACAACCGTAAGTCTTAAATTTTACATCATTAATGATGCCGTTTTCTACTTGCAACTGTAGTCGCATAACATCGCCACATGCAGGTGCTCCGACCATCCCTGTTCCTATATTTGGATCCTCGGGGTCGAATCTCCCAACTGAATGTTTTTCTGGGTTCTTTAGTACGTTTTCGAAACGCTTTACTACTCTATCTGAATATGCCATATTATGTCATTGAATAAAAAGTGAAAATAACAGTAGCTAGTCCTATAATACCTCCACCAGCAGCAGAAAACAAAACTGTTTCTAATCTGCTAACGGATTCTTCTACTCCATCGAACCTTCTACTAGCGCGTTTCTCTATTCCTTCTAATTGATTAAATACAGTTTTCCAGCGCTCAGCACAGATAGCTTCGTGGGTTGTAAGTCTATTCTCTATATCTTCGTCCTTTTCCATTATTTATGTGTCTAGTTGCTTTGAATATTAAATTCTATTTATGTATTATACTAAAATATGAATGTAATGTCAAGAACTATTTTTTTATATCTTATGTTTTTTGTAACTTTCTCGGTCCAGACTCAAACAATGGGGCAAAAATCTCTACTGGCTCGTCTTTTCCTTTTACTTTAATTTTGTCCAGTCTTGTACATCTAATTGTACAACCATGTTCCTCTAAATGTTTTAGAGTAAAGTCTGAGAATAGGATTGGAGTATCATAAGTTCTAGTTTGTACTTCGAGTCTCGCTCCTAAGTTAACTGCGTCTCCGACTACAGAGTAATCGAATCTAGATTCACTTCCCATATTTCCGACTATACAAGGGCCAGTATTGATTCCTGTACCTATTACGACAGGTGGTAAGTCTAATCCTTTGTCTTTTAAATCTTGATTTAGCGTCTCAGTTAGTAATTCTATCTCCATTGCGGATTTAAGTGCCATTTCTGCGTGTTTTTCACAAGGAAGTGGTGCGTTCCAGAAAGCCATAATACAATCTCCCATATATTTATCGATTGTACCTCCATTTTTAAGTATAACTTTTGTCATTTCATTTAAAAATAGATTTATAAGCTCTACTAGTCCTTCTGGATCGTCGTTTTTCATGTATGCTTCTGATATTGGGGTAAATCCTACAATGTCTGCGAACAAAAATGTCATTTCTCTTCGATCTCCACCTAGTTTCATAAGCGAAGGGTCTTTTACAAGCATATCTACCATGTCTGGCGACAGGTAAGTACCAAATTGACCTTTAATTTGTCGTCTAAGTAAGAATTGTTTTATAAAATTTCTAAAAGTAACGACTGCCCAGTAGATAAATGCAATAAGTATGACTGCACTTACATCTAAAAGCAAGCCTTGCTGAAACGCGTACCAGCTTCCGTATACTAATCCTCCAATTGTTGCAAATAATATGGGAACGGAAGCATAAATAGATGTAGCAGCAAAAGCTAGGACTAATAGCGCTAGCATGCCTATTCCTAGCTCTGCCACTCGAGACCATGAAGGTTCAGATGGACTGTCACCCGCGATCAGTCCATGAAGTATATTCGCCTGAACTTCATGAGCAAACATAGAGCCATTTGGAGTTGGTATAGGATTTGCTACACCTTCTGCTGTTACTCCAAAAATTACAAAAGTTGCACCTTGTAGTGGGCTCCTTAAATATTCTGATGCTGTTTGTCTATAAAATTTTGTATTCCAAGTAGTCCACACTCTGGCTCTTGGATCTGTTGTAATAAGTGGATACTCTGGTATTCTTAACCATTCCACCCCTGTTTCTTGAGTAGATAATTGATAGCTGATATTTCCAGTACCGACTCGAAGCATTTCGAGTGCGAAAGATGGGTATAGTTTATCGTCTACGCTTACGACGAGTGGAACTCTTCTTACGACGCCGTCTACTTCGGGTGCTGTTGTTATTAATCCTACTCCTGCGGATTGTTCTGCTAGGCTTGGTAGTTGTCGTAAAATTCCTGGATACTGATATAGCCATGGTTGTGGATCCTCTCCTAAAGCGGCCGTGCCTACGTGAGGCCCGCCTTCTGTAGCTTGTGTTGAAGCTGTGTATGCTAAAATAGTTGGTATAGTACTAAGATTGTAAGCGAGTACGTTGTCTTCTGCTTCTCCTCTTAAATCAGGATCTGGCATCAGTACTGTAATGCCTGGTATTGCATCGGTTCGTGTAATAAGTTTTCCATAGTAGCTACGTGGTATTGGATATCCTCCTACTGCTTTTACAAAGTCTTCGTCAATGTCTACAAGAACTATCATCTCGTCTTGTACAACAGGTTTTGTTGCCATGAGGCTATCAAATACTTTAAGTTCTAAAACTTGTAAAGGATAAGGATTCCAGATTAAAAAAGCTAGTAGGCCGAGCGCTGCAAGTATTCGTGTCTTCATTAAAATTTATAGCTAAGGCTTAATCCAATAGATTTATTTTTAGATACTGTATCTATATATACCATATTCATAATAACTAAAGCCACAAACTTAGGCTTGTTGGTATTTTTCCATAACGGTGTTGGGTAGCTTTTATCCAGCAGATAATACGCCCCTCCTACAAGAAGTGTTTTGACTAAGAGTACTTCTCCTTTACTTGGACGAGGTCCAATTAATAAATTACTTTCGTGAAAAGGACATTCTTTACCTAACTTATTTTGGCAGTCAATAAGATCAAATGTTTGCATCGTATCAATAACATTTAATACTACAAACGATTTAAATAACTTTTCATTGACTGGGTGCCAATTTTTCCACTCCGCCTGCCCTAAAGAGGATAGTACTGTAAGTATTAATAATATTAGTGTTTTCATTTCTTTCTACTCCAAATTCGTTCGTGCATATAGTATAGATACATTTTTGTAGCTATTTCAATACTTGCAATTCCCCCTGCAAGTGTCCATTCACCTGTTATTATCCAACTAATAATAAAGGTGTCTGTTGTAGCGAGTACTCGCCACGTAATTGTTTTGAAGACACTTCGTCTTCTACTTTTTCTTAACTTATTCATTGCTGTGTATCAAAGAAGAATGTTTGAAACAATCTACCTGAATATTTATCTGTTCCAAAACCAGGTAATACACTTCTATGGTATAAACTGCCTTTATAACAAACTAGTCTATTATATAGGTTACCAACGAATGCAATTTGTTCCCACTGATCCATAGAATTATCACCTAAAAAGTCGGAATGATTAAAGTCTGTTGCAGAATCTTTTACACCGTCCCACTGATATACACCTGATTCTTTATGCCTGTATATTCCTGTACCTGACTCTGCAGGTGCATCTGGAGACAAGTACAATACTGCCGCCCAAGTTGTGTCATCATGGTGTATCCATGTTGTGGATTCTTCTGTGGTAATTTGATATGCTGTATTATAATCTTCTGGCCAATATGTTATAGGCTTTTTAATTACACTTTGTTCAAAGAATGTTTTTAAATATTGATGTTGTTCTGGTGCTTCTGGGCCTGTTCTAAAACCTGGATAATTTCCTTCAGTAAGAAACTCTCTATTCAAAACAAACTGCCTAACCTCATCAGGGTTATTATAAAAATTATCTATTATAAAGAAGTTTTTATCCATGCTATTGCTGTGTGATTGAAATTGTTTTATTACAATTTGAACTACAATTAAAAGTTGCAGAGTAAGATTGTGATGTAGATCCTGATTGTGTTACGTCTACATCATAGTTGTCTGTGTAAAATTTCATGAGAGCTGTATGAGCCCCATTCCCACTTTGTGTGAGATCTACATCTGAGTTATCGGCGTCTGAATAAAAATAAATATCTGCATCTTTATTTCCAGATCCAGATTGAATTACTGTAGTCGAGTTATTATCAGCATTCCCAACATTGTACACATAAGTGTTATGTTGTCCAGAGCCAGATTGTGTGATTGTAACATCTGAATCGTCCGCGAAGGACAGAATTCTTGCGTATTTATTATTTCCTGTTTGTGTGATTGTGTAGACATTGTCATCTCCTGTTCCTAGTTGTTCGGCGGTATTGTTATCGCCAGTTATGGTTATACTTGATGTATTATTATCTTCATCTTGATCTAAGTAGGCAGTATTATTATCACCATCTATTGCAATAGTTTTTGAGCTTCCTGTATGATTTGACCATACAGTATACATCTTAACTGTATTGCCTGTCCCATCCACATCTGAACTCCATGTGGCATTAGAACAAGTATGTGCAACATACGTACTCCCTGGAACTGATCCATTAGTATTGGCGCCACAAAGGATAGTAGTGGTATTACTACTACCTTCTTGGATACTTGTAATTGAAGTATTATCTCCTTTATAAGTTATATTCAGTGTGTTATTTCCTGCCCAGCTAAGGGGACTGAAAAATAACAATAGTATTATCGCCCGCTCCATTTACTTTTATCTCCATAGGTATGCCTGCTGTATTGATTGACAAGTAAGCTGCTGCGTTTTTATCTAGTGCTATATCAAACGTATTTGTTCCATAGTGGACAAAGTGTATAAACTCTCCTTCTACAAAAGTATAAGTTTGAAGCTGTGGATCGAACCCAGGAATAATACCTTCGAGTTCTACGCTATCCAAAGTTCCTGTTGTACCTTCCTTCTTACTTGCTGTTTCTACTATTGCAAGTAAATCAATTAAGAAATCAAAACTTAGTAAATCAATATCAAGTCTTGTTATCTCTTCTTCCTCCTCTAAAAAATCTCTATCTAAGTCAGGTGCATCTTCAAAAAAGTCCCTATCTAGTTCTGTTCTCGGGCCTCCTTCTTGTTCTGCTACTGCATCTTCTATTTGCTCTGGTTGATTAATAATTAATAAGTTATTAATAAGGCCTAGAGTAAGATTTCCTAATATTACAGACTTTGTAGGTTGTGAGTCCATAGTCTGTACCATAGTTGCTTGAAACGGTTGATTTAATACCTCAACACCTGCCCAAGTTTCTACAGTTATCTCTCCTGATGAAGTTCCATCTTCATTTGGTAAAAGTATAATTAAACTTCTACCTAGTTCATCCACCGTTGTGGTAAAATCTGTACCACGTATTCCAATAGTCGCACTTGGTGTGCGAATAGTAATGTTCTTTTTATCTATCTTGCCTAGTTTGCCAGTTATAAATCTAGCAGTCCCTGATGCCATTTTTAAGGCAAGTTTACTTTTACTCGGATCAGGGTCAAAGATATAGTTATCTATAACTACTCTTGAATGTTCTGTAAGTTTAAGAACGGTACTGTCAATAAACTCTACTGCGAGCCTACCTTGTCCTGTTCTTACTTCGTCAAATGAAAAAATATCTGAAGCTAGTTCGGCAATGAAAGCATCATTAGAATCTTTTCTAGCGATCTCTCCATTACCCTTTAGCTCAGATATTTCTCCAATTTCTGTTGCGTTTAGTGTACCTACTAATAATATTAACAGCCAGTAGCGCATTGGTCAATATTAATTGAACTGCCAGAACCACCGCTACTTTGTAACAATAAGTTTGCTACATTAGTACTAGTAGTATCTGTTTGGTCAATATCGATATCCATTGAGCTTCCTGTTAAGTCTACTGTAATTGAATGGTCTGCACTTCCTGTTTGTGTAGTATCAATATCATTACTATTTCCAGTAATATCCCAGTTGTTTATACAACCAACCACTTCACAAGTAGCATTTATATTGTTACTTGCTCCACTGATTACAAAATCTGTATTTGCACCAGTAGCTGTAGCAGCTGCACCTTGAGTCCAGAATAAGATGTTGCTATCACCACCAGAGGCTGTGTAGTCAAAGTCTGAGTTTGCTACATCACCTGTAGCACCAACTGCAAATGTAGCAGCTGCACTAGATCCTGTATTTGAATACGTCCAGCTTGAACTATTACCTTGCAAAATGCTAGCAGCAATTGTATTAGACGATCCTATCTGATCTATGTCTATAGTCATACTTGTACCACTAACGACTGCTCTTGCAGCACTGGTACCAACTGTATTAGTTGCTCCAATCTGATCTATTGTTAATGTAAGCCCTGTCCCTGTTTGAGTAATGTAAATATCATTATTTCCCGCGTACGCTGTTGATACAAGTAGTGCAATTACACTAATCAGTACCTTCTTCATTATTTTCTCCACGAAGTTTGTCATAATCAAAATCCCAAACTTCCTTTGCCAGGCCTTGCTGTACTAATCCGTAAACCGCTGCTTCGATAGCTGCACGTACTGCATAGGTTACTGGTTCATTATCTGTACTTCCACTTTCTACCTCAACGAGTTCTGTTCCTAGTTCATAGAACTTAAAAACGTCGCCTCCCTTTGATGTGGATAGTATAGTTTTTGTAGCTGTTACATTTAAGAGTACTTCGCCTGTTTGCACAAGTACAGCTCTAAGGACTACAGTTACTTTATCCTCGCGATATTGGTTCTGCATACCTATTCCTAGATACCGTGCACCACTACCGCCTGTCTTTAAATTAGTATCGTAACCCACGATACCCCCTTCTAAAATCATACCTGCGTATAATAAGGGTTTTAAAATTGTTTTTGAATCTTTTCCACCATTGTAACTTTCAAAAGTATTTCTAACAAGTTGTCTTTCTTTTGTCAAGGCATCGAGTCCTGATCTTTCGACAACTACAAACCAGTCACCTTTTCCTGCATCTCTCAAGGCCTCGATAAGTATATGTATTGCTCCTTGAGTAACAGCAGTACTAAAACTTGAGATCATGTCACTTGGCTTTCTCTGCCCTGTTTCATCACCGAACTTATATACAGCGACTACTGTTTTTTGATTTGGGACTGGTAGATTTAAAAGTTGTTGCGCTGCTGTAGGCTCTATAATCGGCCCTTGCTCGCATACTATACCATTACTACATCCTGTGGCATGCTGTATTCCTATAGCAGCACATCCATTTAAACATAGTACTAAAACTAAGCTACGGAGTACATTCAATTAAACACCCTCCAAAACTTCCGATTGGTATTTCAATTTCTGTAGTACTTACCAGTACTCCATCGACATATTCTTCTACTATAAGAGTAATCGATACTCCATTGTTAATCCAAGTCAGAACGTTTCCTTCCAAGTTTATAGAGCCCATTGCCCAAGACTCTGGGTCATCTATATTAGGCCTTGCTCCTTCATAGCTAAATAAAGATTCTGCTATATCCTTTGCAAGTGTAGAATAAATTCTACTCTCTAAGTTTCTTGTGAACTTTGCTAAAACTGTGTTGTCTGCTTCTCTTTCCGCTTCTTCTATTGCGTCTTGTATGTCGTCTTCGATTTTTTGTCTTCGTGTACGTTCTTGTTCGTCTATTGTAAGATAGTGTGCGGAGGTGCCTTGACCATTGAAAGCTGGAGATTTAAATTTATGAGTAAGTTCGCTACCATTTACAAGAGTTGAAAGGGTAACTCCAAGAATAACAATAAGACCAAGTAGAACATAGTATACTGTCCAAACCTTAAACTTCTTTTTCATTATCTTGTCTCTTCTTCTCATTTTCTTGCATTTCTAGTACGGTATTTACTTTTTCTTGTAACCGTATCATGTCTTGGTCTAGTAACCTTAATTGATCTATCAATCGAATGATAGTTAGTTTCATTTGGTCTACAGCGGGGTCGACTTTGTTTAGAATAGTTTGATATACAAAGTATACAAAATATCCCATACCTACTGCCATTACAACAGGGAATCCAAAATCAGATATTAACTGACCGATCTCCATTTATACTACCCAGCAAACTGGATAAACACACCAATAAGGATTTGCGAATCCCATGAACCATA
>Ga0163179_10000269_pt1 | contig 36551 bp, 45 predicted proteins | sample AtlANTMetagenome_FD_109643 | JGI IMG/M metagenome (GOLD analysis project Ga0163179, IMG submission 109643) | Marine eukaryotic phytoplankton communities from the Atlantic Ocean - Atlantic ANT 2 Metagenome | ecosystem: Environmental > Aquatic > Marine > Oceanic | place: North Atlantic Ocean... | reverse complement strand
ATTATCTATTGTATTATTGAAAGCGTCTTTTTCTGCTTGTGAAAGATTTTTAGAAGACCAGTCTAATAGTTGTGAATAGTTATCTTTTCCACCAACAACTTTCTGAACTTCAGATACATCATTGTCTGCAAGTGCTTTTTGACCTGCAATATAACCATCAACTAAATCTTTAGGTAAACCCAAAGCGTCTAGTTCTTCATAACTTTTTTCTGATAATTCATTTTTTTCAATAAATTCATCATAATATTTATCAAGCTGTTTAACTTCTTCTGGTGAAGCAGTTTCTTCTACTGGTTCAGTAGTTTGTTCTTCTTGTGGTGCTGACATTTTCTTTTCAAGTTCACCATATGCTTTTGCTAATTCTTCAGCAGACTTAAACTTCTCAGGCAACCAATCAGGTCTTGCTTCATTTTCATAAGATTTATCTTCTGAAGATTGTGAAGTATTTTCTGGTTCAGAAATATTTACACTTTCACCATTATTATTAACAACACCCTCATTTGTATTTATACCTTGTTTGGCTAAATCTTCCTGAGATTGTTCTAGTGATTTATTATTACTATCTGGATTTATTTCTACTCGTTCTGTACTCATAATGTTTATTCTCCTTGATTAAGTTGTACGTTGCCCTCACCGTCTACACTTGGACTGACATTAGAGTTGGCTAATTGTTTTCCCATTTCTATCGCCACTCTTGGGTCAGCTAAACTTTGCTGTGCAAACTGTTGTTGTTGAGCAATTTGTTGTTCTTGTTGGATTTGTTCTTCAGTTTTAATTAATCCCTGAGTATCTATTTGGTTTGCTACTGCAAATTTCTTAATAGCATTATCAAGATTAATATATTTACCTAGTGTTTCTGCACCTAAAGTTCCTGCAAGGTCAGATAAGAATTGAAGTAATTTCAACCTATCACTGGCTCTACCGAGTGCTTCCATTCCAACAATGATTTTTGTTTTAACAATATCTTTTGGAAGTTCTGGTAAAAGTTTCTTTTGCCTTAACATAGCTAATTTACTTGTTAAGTAAGGCAATTGAAATTCTGTTGTTAATATTCCATACACACCACCAAGTGCGTCTTGTAATTCGTTAGCAACTAAACTTACTTCTGTTGCTGTCACTCTTTCTGCTTGTCTTTGTACTGAAGCATTTAATAGAAAAGCAAACTGTAATCGTTGCTCTATTCTATTCATACTTTCTAAAGCTACTCTAAAGTCACCAAACTTATTGGCTTGTAAAACTGAAACGTCTCCTGCACTTCCCTCGATTATTGCACCGTTGGGGGCTTTTGCCAGAGCCGAAGCCCTTGTCGTACCTGACGGATTTACCATCAAAAGCATTTTTGCTGAAGCAGAAGAACCCTCTAATATAGAACGTGATAATCCCTCTAAAGATTTAAGGTCTCCAAGATAACTCTCTACGTGACCTCTACCATAATTCATACCATCAATTCTATTAAATCTTAAAGCTATGAATGGTGTTTTATCTAAGTCATAAGAAGTTTGAAAAACAATTTTTCCTTTTACTTCTTGTGAAACTAAAAATTTATTTTTTTGTCTTTCAACACAAGTATATAAATTTATAGTTTTTTGTTCTTCAGTAATTTTATTACCAACTGTTTCTGCAATTTTCTTTGGTAATGTTGTAGGTGATAAACTTTCTTTAATTATAATTTTTAAAACTCTACCTTGATTATCTCTTTTAACTACATAGTTTTCTAATCTGTAAACTCTTAAACCATCTTCAGTTAATTTTAATAAAACATTTCCTGATACAATTAATAATTTTAATGCTTCATAAAATGCAACTCTATCATTATCACTTTCAATACTATCCATTACAGATTTTTCTATTTTAGCTAAACCTTGTTCGATTGTAGCTTTCTGTCTTGGGTCGCCTTGTACTTGTTTATAAACTAAATCATCAACATCTAATCTAAAGAATGGTGCTTGTGGTGGAAATAAAGCTAACATTAATTTACTAGCTAAATTCATCACACCTCTAGAACCTACTGATTGATAAGGTGTTGGATAATTGGTTGCTGAGTTTGAACCTTTTTCTGGTACAAGATATGGAATAGTAAGTTCAGCACTATCTCTTGCTCTCTCTAAATAGATTTCTCTATCTATCTCCATCTTTTGGTACTGACTTTCCATAGAACCTTTGTCGGCTATGGTAGTATTACCAATCTCATATCTCTCCATTATGCACTCGGAATGTTAAGACCACTTCTTGTAAGACCAGAAGTAGCTAGAGGTATTCTTAAACTTCCTCTGCCTACTCGTCTTCTTGCTACTCTTGAAGCAACAGAAGTGTTTCTGCCAGACGCTTCACCTGTTGCAGAAGTCGGTGCTGTCTGCTGTGTAGTAGCATTTGAAACTGTGTTCGTTGGAATTGGAACAGGTTCTGGTGCTGGTGGTGGACTGGGTGCTTTTACTGAAACGCACATATTATTCTCCTTGTATTTTAAATTGTTCAATTAAATGATTTACGACTGACCTTTGTCCTGATTTATGAAAAATCTCTTTGTCTGTGTCTTTTAAATCAGCACATTTGTCAGGAAATAAATTATCTAGATACCGAATAAGTTCTTCACTTATTGTTGGTATTTTTGGATTTTCGTTCATTAGATACTCCTAAAGAGGAACTTAATTCAGACCTCTTACTTGCTATTTCTCCTGCAATTGCTTGATAGCCAACTGCGTCTACATAATCATCAATGTTATGTTCACCTGCTTGTGTTCTAGCAATCTTCAATAAAGACATTAGCTGTGCCACATCTTCAGGTGAAAGAATAATATTTAGTTTGGTTTTGTTTTGTAAATATGCACTCCAAAGTCTAGAGATATTCTCGTGGTTTACTATTTTATTACCGTGAGTTTTATCTCTATCACCATTAACTAACTTTTCTGTCTTCTGTAAAATGTCTGTAGTGTTCATATTTATAACTCCATAATTTAGGTTCTTCTTTTTTGTAATCGTATTCACCCTCTCTAAGTATTCTTGCTAATCTACTTTGGTGATAAGCGTCATCTACGCTGTATCCATTTCTTTGGTACTCCTGAAGTACAGCTTCCCACATTTGTGAAATATCTTTTTTATCTATTAGAACTCTTGACGCTTTAACTGAACCAACTCCTTTACAACCAATGTATCCATCAGCTTTGTCACCAGTTAATACTTGTGTGCAAAAGTTATAGTCAGCTTTTTGTGTATCTACATATTCAATACTGTCATCTATGATAAAACAATGCCAAGATGGAATTGTTCTCATATCTTTATCACCAGAAACAATGACACAATTATCTTTGTAATCACCAGTTGCTAGTAATCCTAAAGTGTCATCACCCTCTAAGAAAGGATAACTTAATGTTTTGTGAGTTTGTTCTATCCAATGTCTTAATGGTTTGTATGTAATTGGTTTTCTAATTCCTTTTCTAAAAGATTTATATTCTAAATCTAATTGCTTTCTGTAATTAGCGACATCAGAAAACGCTATGATACACATAGCAGAATTTGTTAGTGTCATATAATATGCAATTGCTTGTTTCCAAAATTGCTTACATTTGTCTAAGTCACAATGTAAAGTCCACACATCATCTTCCCACTCAATAGTTTCTTCTAATGCAGAAGTAATCTTATAAGCAAGTAAGTCACCATCAACCAACATTGTCTTCTTTTTGTTGGCGTGAAACTCATTTAAGTTTTTCATATATTCTCCTAATTGTTTTAATACAGGCACGAGGTATTACATTCGTATCTGCAAACGTAATTTCCTTACTGCCTTTGTTGATTGAAAATGAAGCAAAGGTTCTAACTATTTTTTTATCTTTAGAATAAACGTATGCTTCGATTACACATTCTTCAGGTGTAAATTCTTTTAAGTCTTTTTCTGATTGCCAACCACTATCTCCAGTGGGGTCAAGAAAAACAATTCTATATTTTTTGTATTTCATTATATTAATTCTAGTAAATCCTCTTTTGGAATTAGATAACCTTTGCTTGTCCAGTTATCTCCACCGTTGGAAACTCTGTACTCTTTCTCTTTGATTAATTTTTTTAAACGTCTGGTTGGAATAAAGACGTAAGTCTGTTCTTTAAATTTATCTGTCCATAAACAGTAAACCCAGTAGTTGGCAGTAGTAGTATTAATACCACTTTCCTTACCTCTACTTTCAAATTCAACAAATATATTGCCAGTTCTCTGACAAATTTTATCTGTCTTTACTTCTATTTGTTTGCTTTCAATTATCTTTTGAAATTCGTTTTCATACTTTTCACCAAACTCTAGGCAAATATCAAAGTTAGGATTAAATCCTTTAGTGAGTGTCACTCCAGTTCTGTCCTACTTTAATCTCTCCATCTAAAGGACATCGAAAATTAAAGTGGTCTTGTGTCTTTTTAAATATTGATTTGGTTATTTCTTTGAATTTTTCTACTTTGTCTTTCTTTACTTCAAACTGAATTTCATCGTGGATATGAAGTACTTGTGCATAATCCTCACCCCAAACAAATCCTGCTTTTTGTAATTCTTCATTAAGAATAATTGTTCCTTGTTTTACAAGTAAACTTCCTGCTGACTGTATTAATGTATTTAAAGAACTATGTTCTGCTCTACAAAATAATTTTCTTTTATCTAAACCATTAACAAAACCAGTTCTTCTATATTTAGAAACAACTGCGTCTTTTAAAGTTTTAAGTGCAGGTAATTTTTTCTCAAAAGTTTCTCTTATTCTTTTGGCTTCGTCATAAGAGACGTTAAGTATCTCACCGAGTTTCTTATTTCCCCCACCGTATATGTAAGCATATATAAAAGTTTTAGCTTTATTACGTGTGGATAGTCCGAGAAGTTTTTGATTTTCGGAATGAATATCATCGGTAAGTAATGTTTTAAGAAAATTCCCATTGTCATATACACACAGGTAATGCCCCAACACACGCAACTCCAAACCAGAAAAATCAACGCCAACAAAATCCATATTGGCAGAAGCACTAAATAAGGCACGAAGTTCTTTACCATATGGTAAATCACTTGAACAAACTTGTGCAAGATTTGGTGAATGGTGTGTGCAACGTCCAGTGACTGCACCATTCGTAATAACTTGTCCATAAATTTTACCTCTTTTAATTTGTTTTAAATATGCTTGGTCTCCCTCTGAAAGTTGTCCAAGTCTTTTTTGTATCATTAAATATTCAGCAATAAGTTTTGCTTCAGGATAATCTAATGTCTTTAGAATTTTTTCACTTACTTCAGGTTTACCACCTGCTGTAAAGTCTTTAGGTTTCCAACCCAAAGTTTTCAATCTTGAAGCTATATGGTCTCTAGAGTTTGGATTGAATGTAATAGTCTTAACTTGTTTGACTGGTACTCCTGCTCTAATTCCTCTTTTCTTATTATCTCTTTTATAAGTTTTAAAACCTATGACTTGTTCCCAAGCAGGAAAAACTAAAGCTAACTGGTCGGCTAACTCTAGTCTCCTCTTGGTTAGGATTGATAAAAGTGTCTCAGCAGACATCTCATCAAAACGCACTCCGTATTGTTCTTGTCGTCTAATCCAGTGTGCGAATTGATGTTCTAAGAGGATAGCTTCTTTAGAATAATTTAAACTGTTTATTAGTTCATATAATTTATAAGTGACTTCAACGTCTCTCTCACAATAATCTTGCATTTCAAGAGACCAAACATCAAATGTAGAATGTTCTTGATAGTCTCCTTTTCGTAAACCCAATCGGTATCCCCAACTTTCAAGTGAGTGTCTTCCGATTAATTTAGGTGGTAGGTCTCTAACTTTAAAATCTAATTCCTGTCTATTGGTATAAATTAATCTTGATAATAAAAGAGTATCAAGAATTTCACCCTTATATTTAAATCCAAATACTTTATCTAATGCAGGTAAATCGAACCCCTGAATATTATGACCTATTAATAAAGTAGCTTTCTTTAGCAACTCTAGACCATCATTCAGATTGTCAGGATTATATGAATATACCTTTTGGGTTTCTATATCCTTGCAGACAATACAATGAATAACATCTAACCTGTCCAAGAAACCATTGGTTTCTAGGTCGATTATAAGTTTCATTAATGTATTAAGTGAATAGTAATTTTATCTGTACTAGGTAGAAAGTTTCTTACACTTCCTATTGCTTTTGAAATAACTTCTTGTGCTTCTGCGTCACCACAATAAATAACTGGGTGAACATTTTCGTATTTGATGGAATTATAAATAGCCATCATAATTGTTTTACAGGTTTGAAATATTAACTGCTGTTGGTCTGTATCCATTTTGACGTATTCGTCTTTATGAACAAGAAAACTAAGTATGAACTTAGTAAGCATATTATCATTCATCAAAGTTTCCCTCTAACAAACGACCTGTATCTTTGTTCCAAATCAAATCACAAGCAACACCTGTGTCGCCAGTAAATCTATTTTTAAGAACTCTTGCAGTCATTATATTATTCTCAGTTTCCGATTGTTGATTTCTTTCAAACCCAATAACAGCGTCTGATAATTGTGCTAGTGAGTGTGAACCTCTGAGGTGTGATAAGGAAGTTTGAAGTCCGTCTTCGTGTCCTGTTCTACTATCAACTCTTTTCAAGTGTGATACTACAAACATTCCACAATTGATTTCTTCAACTAACTTTCTCAGGTTAGTCATAGTGTTATCAATTAATCTTCTCTCATCACCCTCAGAAATCCCAGAGATAACAATGGATATATGGTCGAGAAAAATAAATTTACAGTTCAGTCCTTGAACCATAAACCTAATTCTATTTAGTAAGTCTTCACTATCAGAACTTCCAAAGTGGTCGTAAAAACAAACTTTGTCTTTTATCTTTTCCCACTCTAATACTAATTGTTCTGTTGGAATATTTTTTCTTACTTCTGGTATATGTATAGGTTTGTTTACAGCTAGTGATACAAGACCTCTGATACTTCTCTTAACACTTTCTTCAAGTGCGATGTATCCTATCTTGTGTCCTTTATTAATTAAATCAAAAGCAAGTTCTCTACATACTTGTGATTTACCTGTACCTGAACCTGCACATAACAGTACTAATTCTTTTGGTCTGATACCTGATAATTTTTTATTAAGTCCATCAAAAGCATATGGAACACTTTCAACATAATCATCATTTAATAATAATTCTTTTGTTTCAGTACCCTCAATAATACCTTGTGGTGTGTAATGTTTAGCTTCAAAGATAGCGTCAATTATCTTTTGACCTTTGCCACTTTGTAATAATTCGTTTGCGTCTTTACCTTGTACTTTAGCTATATAACATTTTTTTACTGGTAAAATATTTGCACATTCAACACTAGCTTTCATACCTGCTGTGTCTGTATCAAACATTAAGATTATCTTTTCAAATTTAGATAACCATTCTAATTCTTGTCTTATATATTTTTTTGCTGAAGCAGTTCCTGATGGAATAGATACTACTGGATATTTATTATTGTTTACTTGTGAAACAGAAAGACAATCTAATTCACCCTCTGTAATAACAATAGTTCTTCCACCGTCTCTCCAGTTTTGCTGTCCAAATAAAGTTATTTTATCTGTGTCTCCAAACCACTTAAAAGATTTGTCAGGAAACCGTAGCTTCTGTGCTACCTTATTATATTGCTTGTCATAATAGTTAGCTATTTGAACAGGTCTTCCATCATATTCACCTACTTCATAATCAAATACCTTGCAGGTATCCTCACTAACTTTACGTTTATCTAATCGTTCATAATTTCCTGTAATCATATCTCTTACTATTGGTTGTTTATTTTCTGGTTGAGCTTCGCCAGTCGCTGAATATTCGTGGCAACCGAAACAATAAGTATGGTGGATTGTGTCGTCTGGATTTAACCAAACGCCACGATTATCTCGGCTACCACAGTTTTCACAACTTGTATGATGTGAAAATTTTTCATTCGTTTCCATTATGCTCTAACTCCTGCAAATCTGCGTCAGTAGTTAGACCATCTTGAAACTTGTACCCTTTAATATCTTCGTTAAGTAAATATGTTCTAACACTAAATGATGGACAGAATTTACTTTCATCTAAATCTCTATGACCCACAATCTGTGCGTCTGGGTATTTAACTAATAATTCTTCTAATAATTTTTTTAGACTTTCAAACTGCTCACCTGTGAAGTTGTCATCTTCTTGTTTCCAGTCTTCTTCTTTTGCACCACCAACTAAACAAATACCGTAGCTACAATGATTGTATCCTTTGACGTGTGCTTGTACTTCATCATCACCTCTACCTTGTTCTACTGTACCGTCTCTTTTAATAACTTTTCCGTAGCCAATTTTAAGCCACCCATTTTCTCTATGCCAACGGTCAATTGTTTTAGCGTCTATATCCTGACTTGGTCTAGTCTGAGAACAATGGATAACTATATATTTAGTTTCTTCACGCATTTTGTTTTCCTTTAATTTCTTTAAGCCATTCCTTTGGGAATGTTTCTTTGGTTGATTGAATACAATGATATTTAAATCCAAATAACTCACACCACTTGGCGTAAGTAGTTTTTGATTTTTTACCTATCTTTGTTTTTGAGTTAGAAAATATAAATCTAATATCTAAATTTGGGTTTTGTGCTTTGATAGTTTTCATCTTCTTTCTATCTGCACTGTTGAAAGCACCTTTAGTTTCTAAAACTAATGGGGTGTTTTGAATTGGGAAATCTGGGGTATATGTTTTCTTTATCTCAGGTTGAAAGTAAACAATCTTCATTCCCTCATAAATAAAACTCACAGAGTTTTTATTAAGAAAATTATAGACTGCTTCTTCCAACCCAGATTTTAAAACAACACCATCAGAAGTCTTTACTCTCTTGTACTTCGGTCTTGTCATTTGAGATTACTTCTGATTTTGGTTCTGGTGTAGCTTCGTATCCATCTTCTTTAGAAAATAGATTACTGTCTTTACCCTCAACAAGTTCAATAACTTGTACTGCTTTTAATCTAGCCGTCACTCCTGCACCAAGCATTGGTGTGTAGTAAGGAACTAAACTGTAAGCACAACGTAATTTAGAACCACCCCATATGATAGTATTCAATGGAACTGGGTTCTTCTTTGCGTCAAACAATTGGGGTCTTTGTGAAAACTTTTCTTTAGTTTTCTGGTTTACCCCAGTTGCTTTCATTTTGTATTTAAAGAAAACGAAATTGTTTTCTTCAGTGTAAGGTTTTGGTGCGTCCTTTATCTTCTTACCCTTATTGTTTTGTTCAGCTAATTTTAGACTGTCTTCTATAGCTTTGTCATAAGACTTCAGCATTTCAGTAGCGTCTGATTTAGCAACTTTTAAGGTCACTTTAAATTCACCTGCTTCAGAAAATCTGACATCAGGTTTATTTAAATGAGGATAAATGGCTTCGCCAATAACACTTATATTTGTCGTATTTGACATAGTGTACTCCTATTAATTATAGCTACGTTGTGTAGCCATAAGTGGAACTTTATTAAGCACAGGTGCAAAGGTCTAAACACAAAAAAATATTGATTGTTTAACTAAAGATAAATCCAACTCACCTCTTACTGGTATATGAGGAAACTTCTTAGCATTTTTATCTGATAACATTTGCTTCATTTCCATCGCCCAGTTTGTGAGTACATCTTGTTCATACACTTCACAGAACGCTTCACGTATTGCTTCAGAAAGTTTTGCTACATCAGGTGCAACACAACCAAAGCTATCGTGTATCAAACTAAAATTAGTGACACCTTTTTCTTTAGCTTTGATTACTGCTAACTGTAATACACTAGCGTCCAAACTATGAATTAAATTAGGACATATAGATTGTGCAGTTTTTCTTTTATCTATTTCGTCTGTATCAGATTGAATAGATAATTTTATTATACTATCACCCATCTTTGTCTTTACTCTTTTACTTTCTTTTTTGTAGCACATCATTTGTACTGGAAAGTTTAAAGGTTTAGGTGTTGTCCAAGTGACAGGTAAGTTTTCAGAAGCAACAAGTCTTGATACCGTTTTTAGAAAACCCATTATTTCTTTTGCACCAACAATAACTTCATTGATACTTTCCCATACTATTGGTGTTAGCCAATTAGTAGCTTTGAATAAATCTTCACCAAAGTAATGAGGTCTACTCTTTTCTATTTTTTCTTTCTCAACGTGGTCTTGTAGATATTGTCTGCAAGAATATTGAGTTAAAGAATAAGGTAAACACATCACAGGTTTCTTACAGAGTTTTCTATCTACTCCATAATCTAACCACAACTTAGCCATTGGGTCTGTTTTAGTTTTTAATTTTTCAATAACTTTTTCTGCAACTATTCTATAAACATCTTCAGGTTTATTAGATGGTATTAGATTAGTAGCTTTACCACCAACTGGGTCTCTCATCATAGCTGAGTAATGCTGTAAACCAGAATTACTACAATCAGATTGTATTGGTAATGTTGTTATAAATGTTGCGTCATATCCTGTTTCAGCAAAGTCTTTAAGTTCAAAACACCAAGCTAAAAAACAGAAAGGTTTATCTGCTTTAGACCAATCAGTATTTATTAATGGTTCTTTTGCATAACTAACAAATAAATCTAGTCTGTCTTTGACCCAATCTAATCTAGTTTGAATATCCTCTTTATCAACTTCACCATATAAACCTGCACCTGCAATTGCGAAATCATCAAATGAATTATTCTCTTTCATTTGTTTTCCATATTTAAATTTAATTAATGCTCTTGAATAGTCAGCACCTTGTGGTGATAACATAGCAGGTTTTGGATATATACGACCACGAAAGTCTAGCTGATATGGATAGAAGAAAGACCTATCTAAAAGTAATTGTGCTTCAGTAAGTATTTGTCTTACTTGAATGTATTTAGATTTAGACTTGGCTCTATCTTTATAAACAAGACTTGCCTGTCTTTTCCATTTAACTAAGTTTTCTTTATAGGTTGGTGATGTCTTATCATTATTCTCTACATCTACTTCTTTAATTGGTAGAGGAATAGTCTGAGGATTAGTAGGTAAATTACCCATACCATCATCACTCTCTATGAGTTTAGAAATAACCTCATATACAGGTTTATTAATTACCCATTCTGTTTCCTGCATAATATTAACTGCGTCATATACAGGTTTCATTTCGTGTCCTCTGTTCTTTAGTTCTTCAAGGTATCTACGGTTTGACGCTTTGACTAAATTAAAGTGCATTATTTTATCTCCTTAATATCTTCTGGTTTATTTTCGTAGTTGTGTTTTCTTCCATAGTATCCCCCAACAAATGGATTATATTCCCATCTTCTTGGTGGCATTAGCATTGGCAAGTACTTTGGTTGTAGTGCTTCATTCTTAATATTGAAATTCCTAATCTCATCTATGATTTTTCTAGTAGCTTCAACATAAGTGACTGTCTTAAATTTATTTAGCTTTCGGTTCTGGTGCTTGATAAGTCCTAGTTTTTCCAAGTACTCAATCATCTTCACACCCAAGTGAAGTCTACCCTCTTTACCCCAGTCATTAAAAACCAAGTCATTCTTATTCATCATATAAGTCCAAACCTTTTGCTTGTACCTATATCGGTTCTCATTTTGAGGTATGTTTTTCTCAGCTAATCTTTTACTAACTTGATTAAACTTTTCTTTGTTCTGGTCTTTGAACATTGTAATTCTAGCTTCCATCATTAGACCTGTGCCTATCTTGATAGCTAGTTTATTCATTGTGGTTTCATTTGAGATACCATCGATTACATTCTTTAGGATAATCAAAGAACAAGTATCCCAGATTGAGTGTTGCTTTTTAAGATATAACCCACTGCCAAATGCGTCTTTGGGAAGACACTGACAGATTAGTTTTAATGCAGTTAATCTATTACCTGCACCACCTTTTTCCATAAGTGATATATCGCCATTAATTAATAAGGATAATTTAGTGATGTACTTCTGCTGTAATACCAATCCGTGAAGTGTAGTACTCTCTTGACCTTTTATAATAGCGTCATTGACTGTCTTCTTAAACCTATCAATACCACCCTGAAGCATAGCTTCTTCAAACTCCAGTTCTTCTTGTATTCTTTTAGTGTAGTCATTGTTGTCTTTAAACTTACCACCTACTCCTACTTTGACTAATTCCTGTAGTTGTTCCTGTAAGTCTTGTTGTTGTTTATTTAATATGTCGGACATAATGTGAACATTTCCTCTTATTTTTGTTGCACGTGTGTATGGATACGTTAGTTTTGATACGTTTGGATACGTGACTAACGCACAGGTGCAAAGGTTGATATTTTAAAAAAACACAAGTGATACCAGTTATATTCGTCACTTGTGCATAAGAGAAAAAGTGTCGGTAGTTCCTAAGACCAACGTATGGACTTAAACCTACAACTACCAACACTCCTTTCCCTACTAGCGTATCCAAAAGACTGATAACGTATCCACTAACGTAGTCAGTTTTGGTAGGGCGAAAAGGACTCGAACCTTCACCGATTGCTCGACCAGTTCCTAAGACTGGCGTGTCTACCAGTTCCACCATCGCCCCATTACGCAATTGATATGTAGAACTTATAGATGACATCTTTATTTTTTCAACACCTTTCTAGAGTTATGACCTATTAAAGAAGAACCACCAACTGCACCATTTACTGGTTTCATATTAGCTACTTTCTTCTTATCTTTGTATTCCTCTAAACTAGAAATAGCAGTTTCTAATATCTCATTTGTTGAATGAGTATAGAATGTAAGTGTTGTTTCGATTGCACCGTGACCTGCTAAATCCATTACTGCTTTAGGTGAAACTCCTGCTTCAACTAATCTTGTAATGAAAGTATGTCTTGTGCAATAAGGTGTGTAATCAACACTTAACCCTGCTCTCTCACGATACTTATTCCAAGTGTGTCTGATAGAACTTTTACTTACAGGAAAGAACCTGTTGTTCTCATCTTTAAGAGCAATCTCTCTACGTCTTTTAAAGACATCAAATGCTCTTTTAGTTAATGGAATAGTAGACCAAGTTTGCGTCTTAGGTCTTTTGAATTGTAGAGTTTTCTTACCGAAGTCAATCCAATCAGTAGAAATTCTATTCAATTCACCATCGTGTCGAACACCAGTATCTATAGCTACAGTTAAACAATCTTCCCAAAAGCTATCATCATATTCTCTGATAACTGCAAAAAGACTTTCTTCCTGCTCTATTGATAGAGGTGGTTTAGGTTTACTTTGGTTTCTTTTCTCATCTTCAATACCAAAGTTTTTCTTACTTGGGTCTAGTGTATCAGAAAGACTAAACAGTCTTTTCTTGATAGCATATGCAGTAATCTGTCTCCACACACCCAGTCTTTTATTGACTGAATTTGTATTAACAGTCTTATACATATTCATCTTTCTATTCACTACTGCTTTAGCACACCATTCTTTGAACTCAAATAAAGTCCATTCACTGGTATGTAAATCTTTCACCATAGGTTTTTTATTCTCCCTCTCAGCGAAAAAATTCATAGTGTCCTGAAAGTATTGTTGCACCAACTGTTGGTGTTTGCCTTTCCAAGTACCCAAATCATTTAACATATCGAATACCTGCTGAAGCGAACCCTCTCCTACAGTTTTTGCAGTGTCAGTTTCAAGGAATTTTCTTGAAGCTAACTTCTCTACCATTTGGTTTCTGACTGTTGTTGCAGAAGCTAATTGAGTTTCAAACTGCTCTCTTGCTTTTGCGTCAGTCATATCAGAAGTTATACCCAAATGAATTGTGTGAGTTAAAGTCTTCTCCTTTTCCTCACCATTGTGTCTATACTTCTTAGACTTTTTTATAAACAAAGACTTATCTCTTTTAAGAGAAATTCCTTTCGGAAGTCTATCGCCTATAAGTGCTTTTAGTTTAGCGTTCATATTACATTACTCCTTTCATAGAACGTGCTTGTTTGAATTGTCTATCCACTGTCAATCTGGGTTGGTCTTTCCAATCAGCAGTTGTTCCAATGAATAGTTTTTGAAGTCTTCTACCAAGTGTAGTTAGCTTAACCCAAGACAACCTTTTACTGCCTGATGGATTAAGTATTGCTTCAACAAAACCCAGACCTTTTAAGTCTGAAATCATTCTTGAAACACTTGAAGTAGAAATAACAACTCCAAAAAATTGATGGTAATAATCCCTGATTACATTTGTACTTAGTTCTTCTGTATCAGGTAAACTACATATTACCTTGAATGTCAGTGATAATTGTAATGGTATTCCATTAGCGAACTGAACATTCTTGTTCGTGCTTTTGCTCACTTCCTGAACAAACACTTTGTCAAAGTGAATGTTATTTACTGTGCAACTGTACGACATTCTTCTCCTTTCTATTTAGCTTTATTACCTTTAACTTCTTAGGTTCATTATGAGAGATTTTTGTCTGTGATATTATATTCTCCAACTGATTTTTGTATGGGTCTATATGTTCAAACAACGGAAGTACTTCAGTTGTTTCTATAAGACCTGAACGTCTAATCTTGTTGAAAGTATATTGGATACAACAGTCACCTATTTTTATTGACGAAGTCCTTTCATACTCATCGTCATTATTTATGGTTCTGTTGAAGAATGGTAGGTCAGATACTTCGTGTTTGTAAACTATCTGATTTGGATATTGGCAACGTAAGTCAAACACATAATAATCAAAATCATTTATCTGTCTCCATAACTTACATCTGCAATAGTACCATACTTTGCACGACACCTCTGCTATAGCCATAATGACTTTAGTTAAAGGTTTAGTTTTTAACTTATTATTTTCCATACTTAACTCCTATCTGTATATTATTTGTGATTGTTGCACAAGTGATTATTGCACCTGTGAATTGTATGCAATTTAGACTCAATATAAACTGCGAAAAAATAGATAGAAAACTTATGTAGCTTTCCGACCTATTGTCTGTGACAACCAGTGACTGCATTACTCTAACTCGTCTTCTGGTGTTTGAAAGACAACAACCTTATGTGCTACGACAGGTCTTGCACCAAGTTCGGAAGTAGCATTTGCTAAAGCAATTGCCAATTTATCCTTACCCACTGTGTCAAGCATATGTCCTACATTAGGTGTTTCTTTGACGTGTGTTATAAACATATCTAATCCTTTTTTGTTTAAACAACTTCTAAAAAGAAGTTTGATGTTAATAAAAAAATCTTTCCTGTTAAGGCGTAAGCAACTGATAGAAAGATAGTAAAGGTCAGCTAAATATTATTTAATTAAACAATTGTTGCAAAAGTTTAACTGCATTACGCCTACAACTGGATATAACATTTAAATTTTATTATTCTATAGAACACACGTTTTAATTGTTTCAGTGCCACTAAAACTGTTTCAGTCATACTGAAACTTTTAAACCACGTGAAACATTAACAGAGTTTCAACACTTCGCAGTGGTGCATTTGTTTCTTAAACCATTGACTGAATACTGGATAGCTTGGAACTTTAGCTTGGTTCTGATTAAAAATATTTTTTACGTATTTAGATTTCCATAAATTCTTAACTGAATATTTGGCTAATCCTTTAGACTGTGCGTCTTTAGTTTTATCTTTATAATACTTGCACATATTGACTATACTTTCAGAGCCACGCCAGAACTCTTTCTCTATTCTATGTCTACGCCATCTGTTGTCAGTTGAGGTCATACCCTCACATATATAAAGTAATGCTTCTTCTACATTGACGTTAAGTTCTGCACATACCTCTCTTAAATGAATAAAATGGTTAATTTTGTAGTCTTTATTCTTTGGATATACCTTTGCAAATTCCACTGGATTTACCAGTTTATGCTTATCCATATAGGTATTTAATCCAAGACCTATTGCAGACGGTTTTCTCTTTTCCTTATCAGGTTTATTTCTAGCTATTGGTTTTGATTTAATATTACCACCCAATATAGTATTACCCATTTTTCTCTTTCTATTGTAAGTGCCAAGTAGACCACCACCTTTAGGTGCAAAGTTAAAGAATGGATTAAATGGAAATGAAGTTTTTAATAGTGTCTTTTGAAAGTCAGTAATCGGTTTTATATCTTTATTAATCTTCTCTTGTAGTTTGACTATTGGTTTCAAAGGTTCTTGTACTTTCTTTTGTACGCTATCCAATTGCTCTTGTAGTTTCTTTAAAGTATTCTTTTGGTTTAACCTTATGATTTGGTCTGTTCTTTGTTTTAAATCTTTATATCTATCAGAGTAATCAGTTGGTGGTGCTACTGTTTGAACTGGTTTACCACCTCTTGTAATTCTTGCCTTGCCATCAAGATTACTTATTTCAAATGCAAGATTATCTATATCTTTATCAGTTATTATTTTCTTTTTCTTAACCATACTTATAAAGTGTATATCAGATTGAATAGTTAAACTTCAAGTCCACCCATAAGTTTTGTGGAAAGAATTGTATAAATATCAAAACAGATAATGAGAGAGATAAACGCAAATTATTTTTTCAAGAAAATAGAAAAAACAAAGCAATAAGTACTTCGGTAGTCACTAAGACTAACGCAAAATGAAGTAATACCTAACTAATCAGTGAATAAAACGTAATAAGGATACGTTCCGACCCCCACCCCCTGCAAAATTAAAGACTAGGCACTGGGGTAAAATAAAAATAAAGACTATACGTAAGGTTGTCAGATTTTTTCTTCTAAATTTTCGTCATAGAAAAACTTATCGTATAACGAATAGTCTACTGCGTAAGCCAAGAAGTCCTCAACATTATCTAATATAAACTCTCTAGCCACCTTAGACCTGTCTTTTTGTGGAACTTTAAGTTTCTCTTTGCTTACTTCTTGTAAATCTGCGTGTACTACAAAATCTTTTATTATTTTCTCTAGCTTATTCTCTGGCTTATGTTTCTTAAAGAGAGCTTTGAGATATATTATTTTAGGTTTATCCATAACTTTATTTACAATAAGATATACTTATAGTTAGATGTTGTTGGTTTTTCTTATTTCTGCATAAAGATATAACTATAAGTTTAACTATAGTAATATCCTAATAGTGGCACTTAATTAAAAATCATCAAAATCAAACAACTTTAAGTGCGTTCTTAACCATAGAAGCTATTTTCTTACTGTACTTTGCTCTCTTTCTATTCTTTCTTTTCTTTGCTGTGCTTCTTGCGTATTCACTTGAAGATAACCTATTGATTACCTTTTCTGGTAAATACCTTTCTCCAGTGACACTAGACTTCTTTCCTGACTTGGTTCTCCACTTCTGAGCCGACCAGTTCTTTAAAGACTTCTGTGATGGTGATAGAGCCATTATTTATAACCCCCACCTGCTTTCTTATATGCTTTAGCAAGTGCCTGTGCTTTACGCCCACTCCACTTACCACTAGGTGTACCATAAGAACTACTATTCATTATTCTCTGAAATATACGTTTTCTTAAAGTTGGTTTGGTATAATTACCTGCTTTATTTACAGTTGATTTTTTTGTCATATTTTAATCCAAGAGTTGTCTATTGGGTCTCCAAAGTACTTTTCCATTTCATTATTAAAGAGTTCTTCTTTACGCATTTTCATAGCTAGTTCTTGGTCTCTTGATAGATGTTTGACCCAATGATTACAGGCAACTTGAAGACAATCAATTCTGTCATCTTGTGCCAAAGAATGTACTTCTTTTTGTAATCTGCTTAATTGATAGAATAATTGATACCTCAATGCTGTTTCTTGTGGATACAACATATTAGTTTCTTCATAGTCTTTTTTGACTACATATTTATCTACTATCAATCTGTGTTGTGAAATAATTGGTTCTAACGTATCTAATATTCTTCTATGTTTATTAGTCTGTTGATGAACCATTTCAGTCGTACAAGGATATTGCTTTATTAAATAAGGTTTTAATAATGCTTCAAACATTCCCTGTCCGAAATTCTGTTCAATAAGTATTTTATTAACTTTGTGTTTCTTAGCTACTTCTACTAATTTAGATAAAGTGTGTTCAGAATAACCTGCATTGAAACCACCAATATCTAATAAATAAATATTACCATTTGCAAATTTAGTGACACAATAGGCAGTCTCATCACGACCTTTACCACTTGGGTCAATTGCCATAACACAACCTGTATATGGAAGCCAAGACCCTTGAATATTCATAGGTCTATAATAAGCGTCTCCTTGTAATCCAACATTAGGTAAATCATTATGTTGTAATTCAGGTGAACTTGCCCAGATAACTTTTTCTGGTGCATTTTCAGGATTACAATTCATAACCACTAAGTCTGATAATTTTAATGGAAACTTATTTAAATCACTTAACGTAGTATCTAATTGATACTGCATATTGAAACCTAGTCTTCCATAACTAGCTTCTCTTTCTAATAAATCTTTTTCATCAAATCTTGTAGGTTCAGTAGGTTTACCAATTAAATTAATATCCCAAGTATTATTTATTATAGGTGCTAAATTAGAACCATATGATTTAATTTGTTTTTCACTTGGGTATCTAGCAGTCCAATATCTAATCTTATAACCTCTCTCTTGAAGTTTATTATAAATACTCTGTTCACTCTGTGGTGTACCAAGATATACAATTCTAGAAGTATCTGGTTTAATTACTGCTTCAAATTCTTTAATAGCTTCAGATAACTTGTCTCTCATAAACTGAGTTTGAGTATTTCCTGAAGTTTCAATATCATCGGCTACAACTAAGTCAGCACGTGAACCTGTAATCTGAGAAGTAATACCTAAAGACTTTACTGTTGGTTGCTGAGAAGCACTTGCAGTATTTACATCAAAACTAATCTTTGATTGTCTCTGGTCGTCCTTTGGATACAAATGTTGTAGTATTGGTATCTCAGATAATAACCTTAAACAGAATGTACTAAAATCGTCTGCTCTATTTTTAGAAGCAGATACAACAAGTATGTTTATATTGGGATTTAATAAAATTCTCCAAAGTACATAACTTGCAGTAATCCAAGATTTTCCTACACCTCTAAATGCAGAAACAATAATCCTACTATCACCATTAGCTATATAATCAGCTATATCGTATTGTATTTTAGTTGGTTCAGGTAAGTTTAAATGTTTCCAAGTGAGATATAAAAAATTTCTAAAATCAGTTAGTTTTGTTAGAAGTTTTTCGTTTTTCATCAAATGGTAGTTCCTCTATTAATTTACTCAATGGACTGTCTTGTGTAGGTACTGCGTCTATATTATTATCTCTGAGAAACTGTCTAGCTACGTTTAGGTCACTAGATTTTGCTTCTGGGTCTTTAACTCTTTTTAGTAATTCCTCTGCTAAAACTCCGTGTAATTCTTTTAATTTATCACTCATTGATTTCTCTCTATTCTTATAATTTTCATATCTTCATCTAACTCTGCCTTTACTTTTGAACATATATAAAGAGCATTGCTATTTCTGGTGCTTATTCTTTTTTTCTCAATACATTTTTTGACACTAGGCATATAGGTCATTTCTATTAATTTTTGCTCTGCACCAACAAACATTAATAAAGCCATAATCTCTACCATTAGTGTCCACTCCCATTACGTATTAGTTTTTCTACGTCTTCTTGTAATTTATCTATCTTTTTAGTTGCTTCATTTAATAAAACTTTTGTATGAATATTTTCATCTAGCATTGATTGGTGCTTTTCTAAAATACCTGCGTTATGTTCTATCAACATTAGCATTTCTAAATTACGTGGTGTTTGTTCAGCTTTCTTTAATAAGTCAGCTTCCATCAATTGTTTTGAGGTTTCTAAAGTATTTATTCTTTCAACAATTCCAAAGTAAGCCCACAAGCCAGAACAAATTACAAAAATCAAAGCTACTAAATTACGAATAGGTAAACTTAAATTTGTCTCTGAATTTATTTTCATACTGGTCTACCTACTTCTCTACATTCAAACTTAACAACTATTTTGTTTTCGTTTATATGTGGAATATCCCATTCTTCTAATTCAGTTAAATTTTGAAAAGTTTTTTGTGCAACTCCATAACCTGCATTTACACAATCATAATGATTATTAAATTGCCAACCTGAAATTGAACTAGATGGACACTGTCCAGTACTCATACTGCACATATAGAGTATTAATAGATATTTCACTTATTTAAAATTTAAAAAACCAAGAATAGAAACTACAAGAGTTCCAATAAATACAAGTACAGCTACTGCACCTTTACCTTTAGAAACATCTTGTCTTAAAGATTTAACTTCTTTTTTTAATTCGTTTATACTTTCATTAAGAATTTTCATTCTCTCAGCACATAATTTTTCGTGAGCAGAAAGTCTTACTCCTGACGCTTGTTCAACAAACTCTTTAGCAGTAATCTTTCTTCTAGGCATTAGAACCTACCCTTACCACTATTGTATAAGAAGTTAATTTGTGCGTCTGATAATGCTGTGTTAAATGCTCTCCAACCACCAGTCCAACCCTCATAGTTATAAGTATTAACACCTGAACTAGCTTGTGGTGAATATCCCATAAATCCTGAGTTGCTTGACGTACCAGTAATCGTGAATGAGCCAGTAGTGTTAAAATACATAGTTCCACTATTACTTAAACCAAGTTTAAAAGTTTGTGAACTTCCACTTAATGGTGAAGCTGACCAAACATAAGCGTAAAATCTCCATACTTTCATATCCATAGTACCTTGACCAAGTAAAGTATTTGAAGATACAGAACCATCACCTGCTGACCCAAAACTGGTGCTTGATGTGTTTGTAATATTGTTCCAATCTAACCATTCTGATTTATGAGAATAAAAATCTAAACTTCTACTAGCTTGGGATTGATTAACACTTCCTGATAAAGTGTCGTCAGATGAAGCGTCCATTCTTCCCCAGTGAACGACAGACCACCCACCAGAACCACCAATCGTATTTACAATGTTAGTCCAATCTCCACAGTTTCCACCATCATTTAGTTTAATTAATTTTGTTCCTGTCCAAGTTGTTCCTGCAACAGTATCTATTGTAGATGATGATGTGACTTCACGAAGATTACCTGCACTAGATAAAGTAGATAAGAAATTTGAAGTACCCTCATAATTTAATGCTGAAAATTCTGAAACACCACTTAATGGGTTATCTTGAATAATTATATTAAAAGTTCTGTCTGCATTTTTAGAATTTGCCGTTGCTCTTAAATCAAAAGTGAGTGTCGTATCATTTGAAACAGTCGGTGCAGTTCCAGTAATAACGCCAGTTGATGAATTGAGTGAAAGACTGTTTGTTGTTAAAACCGTTCCCCCAGTTTCAGTATACGCTATCGTATCACTATCTGGGTCGGTTGCTGATACTGTTATGTTAGCACTTTCACCCTCAGTGACAGTGCCAATATTTCCTGCTGACGTACTCCAAGTCGGTGAAGTGTCTACACTGATTAATCCACTAGCAGACGTTCCCACCATTCCTGAAGACGAAGTAAATTTAACTTTATAAGGTTCTTGTGCATTTAAAAAACTTGATTTAGGTGCAACTGCCGTGACTTGTGACGCTGAATTGTAAGTCGTTGTAGAAGCATTGAAATCAGTACCTGCATTTCCAACAAATTGGATTACTCCACCAGAAGAAAAGTTTGTTCCTGTAATTACAATAGTTTGATTTCCACCTGCTTGACTATCAACTTCAGTGACATCAACTGAAAGGACTGTAGGTGTTGGCTCTAATGTTGAAAAACTTGTTGCATTTCTTCCCTCAAAATATCCACTGTCTGAATTGTATCGCCATTGTCCAGTTGTAGAACCACGCTGTGCTGTTGTTCCTGAAGCGACTTTTGTACCAGTAGTTCCAGTATCAACTATATTTTCAAATTTAAAATCAGCTATGTCTCTAGCTTTTGTCATTTAACTCTCCTATGATTTGTAATTAAGAAACTAATATACTTGCTTCTTCTTCAGTTAATGGCTCTCCTGCTATTAACTTTGCTTTAAGACTTACTTTTGGGTCTACATAAGCACTTACTTCGGCTTGAATTTCAGACCAAGTAGGTGAAGTACCATCAAACATATCAGCTTTCATATCATTATATTCAGCTTCATCTTTTGGTGGTTCGCCAGTATAACCTTTAAAGTTATTTCTTTTTTGTACTATTATATCAAATGTTGCCATTTTATTTTTCTCCTATATTAAAAGTCGTATTCAGTGACAATCATTGTACTTGTTGAAGTAGCCAATCTGTTGTCATCAGTACTTGTTGGGTTCCAAATATTAAAAGGTGACCCAGAACTTGTAGCGTGACTGTGTCTAAACTGAACTGATTTATTTCCAGTTGAACTAGAACCAGTAATGTAAGCCAACGCAGTAAGATTATGTTGGTTTCCGTGAGCCGTATAAGAATACGAACCTCGACCTGCATATACTGTACCGTCATAAACAAAGTCTATTCCTGTGCAACCATTGTTATTTGTATGTCCAATTAATTGAGCTTCTAATCTAATTTTACTATTTGCTTTTTGTTGATTGTAAGTAAAATCAAAATAATTATAAGTTGTCGTAGAACCTAGTGATGTTCGTGTACTATTTTCAACTGCGTGGACATTTAAAGTTTTTCCACTATCAGCAGTACCAAATTCAAGAGCCGAAGCACCTGAGTTTACTTTTACCACCTGTCCTGCACTTCCTATTCCTAAAGTGCTATCCCAAATTCCACCAGAACCAGAAGCGAGTACGTTCCATTTCGTGTTGTCAGTTGGAAGATTTCCTGTTGTTGAAGTCTTTGCAACATATGAACTGCCATTGTAATAAACTATGTCATCTAAAACATAGGCAGTACTATTGTCGTAAGTACCTTTGAATACAGGTTTTATTTTGCCTATATCTATTGTCGCCATAATTATATTCTCCTTATATTGTTGCGATTAAGTTCCCAGTAGTTCCGTCAATGCTAAATGAAAATCCACTTGCACTAAACAGTGTATCCGTAAACGAATTGTACTGAGTGTTTGTTATGTTATCTGCACCTTGATTGGTCGTGATAACTTGTAAAGTATTATTAGCAGGTACTGGTGTATTCGCCTGTCCACCCATAGCTGAGTGTAAACTGCAATAGTAGTAAAGCGTTGGTGCTGAACTTCCTACTACAATCGTCACTTGGGTTGAACTGTTGTGAGTGACACCTGTCGTATATTCTGAACCCCCACCGTGAGTACCGTCTGAAGTTGTTGAAAACTTAAATGGGTGTCCTGATGGATAGTTGAAGATATACGTATTACCCTCTAATAATTCTAATGTTTTTTGTTGTTCACCGTTGATAAAGTATTTGTTTGAACCACCAACACTTGAAACAGTGACTGTGTAATTAATTGTTGAAGCAGTAAATCCTTTTATAAATCCATAAACTTCAGGTGAACTTGCTTGTCCTAAAGTGAAAGCATTACCTGAACTATTTACTTTTAAAACTTTGTCTGCTTGTCCTGATACTGAAGTAAGTCCAGTACCACCCCTAGCAATTGGTAAAGTATCTGAAGTAATCGCAGTCGCTGAAAATGAAGCAATAGAAAATGTTCCAAACGATACTACATTTAAAATATCTCCTGTACCTGCCCCAGAATTTAAAACTATACTAGAGCCATTAGTTGCTACGTAGTCGTTTGAAGCACCATTAACAAGACGAACTCCATTTAAATAAACGTCTAAGAAATTTGGGTCATACGCCAACGCAACACCGTCATCATCATTTCCAGTAAAAGTAGTTTGATTTGAAGTTGCAGTAAATTTATTTCTTTGTGAAGTGCCATTGACTGACGAACCTGCATTTTGAAAAGCATTACCGTCATAAACTTTCATCACATCATTAGCAGTATCAAACCAAAGAGTTCCCTCTGGTATTCCTGTAGGTGCAGTTCCTGAAATTTTGTAAGTATTTCCAAAAGCATTTACTGAAGCTAAATTCGTTGCAACGCTATTTACATTTCCAATATCAGTTCCAACTAGATTTACATTGGCAATATTCGTAGCGACTGTGTCTATTTCTGCTACTGCTTCATTTAAATCATTAGCAACTGTAATAACTTTTGGCATATCATTAGCTACCGTGACTACGTCAGCAATGTTTGTTGCCACCGTATTTACGTTGGTATTATTAGAAGCTAAAGTTCCTAAGTTTGAAATAGCACCAAGAGTATTAATATTTGCTATTGTTGAAGTCGTTAAGTAAGTATTCTCTAAATAATTCTTAGTGACTGCGTCTTGTAAAGCAGTTGGGTCAGCTACATTTTTAATTCTTTTACTTTGTGCGTCATAGGTATCATCAACACCTAATTTTAAAGCACTTTGACTTTCATCATTTATTTCTTGTGCAATGAAGAAGTTTTGGTCTGCTGACTTATCTAAGTCACTTTCTGTTAATACAGAGCCATCTTGGAAGTCTACAAGTCTAGCATTTGTAGGTGTTTCTCTCTTAATCATAACAACCACTGCATTTGCAGGATTGCTATTCATAATTATATTACTTCCTGAAACTGTGAAGTTTGTTGTTGCTACTCCATCTAAAAATACTTTTACGTGTGTGCTATCTATAAAACTAAATGTTATAGCAAACGTACTTGTGTTTCCGTCAGCAGTATAGCTGACACGTGCATTGAACGACATATTTGATTTTCCTATTGACTAAATTTATAGAGACCCTCTAGTGCCTTTAAGTTAGGCGAAGTTCCCAATTGTAAAATTTGTTTGTTTATTCCTAAGTTTTTAATTGCGTTATCTAAAGTAAATTTCCCTGTTGGGTCTTCTGTACTAAAGAACTTGTTTCTTTCAGACATTATCTGCATTTCTGCAATTGCCTGATAATCTTTTATAATTCTTGTTAGGTATTTTACTTTACCACCTCTTTCTTTGTTGTTCTTATCAACCTGAGTTGGTTCACCTAATCTTTTATAAAAATCAGAATTTATTACTTGTCTTAAATTTTCATCTAAAGTTAGACCATTAATTTTTACATTTTGTAATAATTCTTGTTGTCTATCATAAGCAGAGATACCATCTTTATTTTTAAAGAATGTTAAATTAATATCACCATTAAGATTTTCTCTTAACTTAGGCATATTATAACCTAGTCTTAAAATTTCTTCGGCAACAACATCATTACTATCTTCAGAATAATTGAATGGATTAAATATATTTTGAAATAATCTCATACCATCACTTCCATAACCTTTGATTGGATTACCTCTGAAATCATATTTAGGTGAAACAGAACCGACACCTATACCAGTTCTTTTTCTTGCTTCATCAACTATACCTTTTGCGTCTCTATAAAATGGGTCATTAACTAATTTTTGAAATACATTAGGATAAAATGAACCTGCTTTTTGCTGAACATATCTTCCTATTTTATTTGGGTCATCGTCAGTTATAGCTTCCATAAATTCTGATAAACCTCTTAGATATGTTTTTGAAAATAAGTTTCTTGTTATTGAGTGAAATCCTGCTTTACTAATATTTTTAATATCAGTTCCAATACCTAAATCAGTATCAGCATTACCACCCATTCTATGTAAAGCGATAAGCATATCTCCACCTGCTCTAGCTAATTCATCTTCAGTCATTTTGTGATGGAATGTTGTAAAGTCTGCAACTAAACCAAAGAATGTACCGAATGGGTCAAATCTTCCAAACTGAACATATTTATATTTACCTGTGTCTTCATCAAAAAATCTAAATGAATAAGGTTGAAATCCAGTTCCACGTCTTAAATCTTTTAGGTCTCTAGAGTTTGTTGGTAAATCTAAAGCATTTGAATTTGCACCAGTAATCATACCCTCTGAAGCCATCAAACTTGCTAAAGTAATTAAACTAAAACCAGTAGCCATTTGACCTCTAGTCTGTGCAGTTCTATATGGATTACCACTTGAACCAAAGAAGTCGTCTCTAAATTGTTTTCTTGCTAAAGCTAAAGGCGTTCTATCAACTACATTTAACATTAAGTTTACTGGTGTTCTTACGAATGGAATGATTTGTTTTAGCCAAGGGTGAGCATTAGTCATATCTTGGACTTTCTTAAACAAACCATATAGTTCTTGTGTGTAAGTACTTTCTTCAGCATATCTTAATGCGTCTGCGTCTATACCTAATAAACCTGTATCTGGGTCGAAACCTTTTCTAAAATACGCATTTACGTATTCTTCAAATTCTGTAATATTTTTTCCATTAACTTTACCAACTACTTTCTTTTTACTTTTACCTAATCTGTTAGCGTCTTTAACTGCATTAGCATAAAGTTTTGCTCTGTAATTTATTTGTCTGAAAAATTCATCTTCAGCATTTAAGAATTTAGTTGGGTATCTAATAACTTTACCAAGTGGGTCTGAAAAAGAACCACCACCAATTGCTTTAACTGGTGTATCTAATTTACTTCTACTAGAAATAATTGTGTCTTCTTTTGCAAAAGCCATTCTAGAATATTTCGTAGCGTCACCTAAATACATTTTTAAACCTGCTAAAGTATCTAAAGCATTTTGACCCTCTGCTTGAATTTGTTTAACCATTCTTGGGTCTTCAATTAAACTAGAAGTTAATCTACTTCCTATAATTTGTTCCATTGGTTTAACAAAAGTATTAACCAAGTTAGAAGTCATATTTATTATATGAGTTTTTGGATTTGATAGTAGAGCATTAATCCAAACTTCATTTGCCATATTCCAAGTTTTATTCTTAGTGACGGCAGTTAAAATTTTCTCAGCAGTTTTACTATCTGCCTTTCCAATTCTTCTATAAAATTCTCGTCTATTACCTTTAATTAATTTTCCACTATCAACTGCGTTTTGAATATTTTTTACTTTATCAAGAAACTCATCAATATTTTTAGCGTCACCTGTTTTACCAAATACTCCTAAAGTTCTTCCAAAGTTTTCACCAATTTGGTCTCTGTTGAAAGTTAAGACTTCCCACTCACCCATTAATCTATCAACAAGATTGTCTAAGTCTTTTGATTTATTTGCATAACCTAATCTTGCTAATCTAGGTAAAGCATTAGTAATAGTTTCATAATACATATTAAGAGCCATTACTGTATAAGGTGCGTCTTTAGTATCTTTTGAAAGTTTACCGACTGCTTTAAACATTTTAGCAGTTTTACCACCGAACATTTTGTCAGCAGTTTTCTCAATCATCTTTTGAGGAATGACTGTTTTTTGTTCTTTTAATTTTTTTCTAACAAGAGGTATTAATGTTTTTAAAGTTAATATTCCCTCTTTATCTAAATTAACTAATTGTCTTGCATTAAAACCTAAATCAAAATCACCATCAGATAAAAGTCTAGATTTAAATTTGTTTCCTGATTTTTCTGTTTGTGCTTTCTTAAATGTAGCTACAAAACTATCTTCTACATCTTTAATTAATTCTTGTTTTGTTTTTGGCTTTATATTTTCTGGTTTAAAGTCTGTAATATTATCATCAAAACCTTTTAAGAAATTTCTGTCTTCATCTAGTATTTTCTTATTTGGTTTAATTTTAGAATATTTCTCTGCATTTTTTTGTTTCATATATCTAGCAGTTCTAAATATTCCCTCTGCAACTCCACCTAAAGCGACACCCTCTATTGCATTTTTAAATCGACCCTCCCAAAAAGTATCATCTGGGTCAGAAGCTAAATAATCAAACATTGGGTTTGATAAGCTAGGTGCGTAGTCATTTATCATATCTACAAAACGACCTGAGTTTTCATCAAAGCCAATAAAGTCAGCACCTGCACCTTTTACTAAAGATTTAGTTGTTGAACCTAATTTTTGAAATCCTTTAACTGGTGCAAGAAATTTACCTACTCCTACAAATCCAGTAGCGAATTGAGATACTCCTCTGACTAAACCACCTGCGACTGTATCTGGTGCGTCTATTTCAGGAAGTTCAAATAAATCAAATTCATTTGGGTCTCCTATCCCTAAAGTGTCACCTATTCCCTCTACTAGGTTTATTGATGACTGAATACTATCTCTAGCACCCCCTACTATCTGTAAAGGTATATCTGTTAGAAAACTTCTTTTTCTATCTTGTTGAACAACATTATTATCTTCTGGTCTTACGACAGGAACTGGTTCTGTTGCTTTATATTCTTCAAGTTCTAAATACTGATTAATAGTTTCTTCAGGTGTTCCGTCAGGAAATTGTATAATTGTTCCGTTTGGTGCAGTTCTCTCTATCATATTAATCCTTTATTGGTCTAAATAGTGACTTTTCATTTATTGGAAAATCAATATCGAATTGTCTTTTAATTTGTTCACCTGTTAAATTTTCAGTCATTTGTTTTTGAACATCACTTAATCTTTTAAAAGGTTGTCCGTTATCTTGAATTTTGTTTGATGGTATAGCTACCTCTGAACCCTCTACTTCTTTCTTCTTACCTAATTTATCTGGGTTAAATATTTCTGTATTACCATTACCACTTTGTTGATTACCTGTTGGTATTTGACTTGATGGAACTGGTATTTGATTTTTAGCAATGATACCTAAGTAATCTTCACTTCTTTCAGCTACCTTTTTTAAAAATGCTTCTTGTCTTGCTGAAGCACTTGGATAATTTTCTTTTGGATTATCTTTTAACCATTGAGCCATTTCTTTTTTAAACTGTAATCCCAATGATGGTGATACTAAAGGCGACCCAGTTGGTGACGCTTTATTTACTGCTTGAAGATTTGTCTCAATATTATCTTGAATAGCTACAAATAAATCGTGAGTAATCAATCCATCTTTTTCTGTAGCTTTTAAAACTATTACTTCGTTTCTTAATTTATTAAATTCTGCTTCTTTAAACTGTGATTGATTGTCAATTAGATAATCTTTAGCTTCATCAAACTTACTTTCTAATATTAATTTTTCAACTTCACTTCTTGATTGTTCGTTTGTAATTGTTGCATAACCTGAGAAGTGAGTAGCATATATTTTTTGTGATAATTTTTTAGATGGTTCAGTAAGACTATTGTATTCTTCAGACTTTTGGTAATCCTCAAAACTATCATAAGTTTCTAAACTGTCGTAAATTTTATCTTTTTCAACACCATCTAATGCTTTTTGTCTTCTAGATTTTGTTTCTAAAAATTCTATTTCTCTTAAATCAAGTGCTTCTTTAAGTGCATTAAAATCATTCTCTAATGCTTTTACATCACCTAAAGCACCAAGACCTGAAAGATTAATACTCTTTGGTAATTCTCTAATAATTCTATTCGCACCCTCAAAATCAGAAGTAGTAGCTAAATAATCTTTTAAACTATCTAATAATAAATTTCTTGTAGATACTTTACCTGCACCATTTCTGACTGCGTCTTGAATAAAGAGAGAAATTTTTTCACCTTTTTGTTCAACAGTTTCATCACTATTTAAAAATATTTGTATGTTTTCTTTAAATAATAAATCAAATTCATCACCTACTGCAATAAGTTGATTTTGTGCGTGTGTTTGTGCAAGTGAATTTCTTGTGCCTGAAGTTTTAGAAAAGAAACCTTTCTCTAATTTTTCAGGTGCGAAAGTACCTAATTGATTAGTTGCTACAAAGTTTTTTAATTCGTCTTCGTAATAACTATCAAAAGCACCAACATTAGTATTCTGACCTAATTTTGCTTGTGCATAATTTTTGTATGCTTGAATTTTAAATTCTTCAGCTTTTTTATTTAAATGTAATTCTTGTAATTTTTCTATGTAATATGGATTTGCTTCTTTTGGAATAGAACCAGTTTCTACTTGTTTAGTAAACTTATCTCTATTCTCATTGTAATCTTTTATTGCTTCTGCTTCATTAGTTTTCTTTTCTTTAAGTTCACTTGCAATAACTAAATCAGTTCCTGCACCTGATACAAAAGCGTCTAATGATTTTGTAAATATGTCTACACTTTTATCTATTGGTGCAACATCAGGTTTATAAAATAAATTAAAATCTGTTGAAAGAACTTGTGGTAATTCTTTTTGTAGATTTAATTCTGGTGTAGTTCTTTTCTTAGCCATTAGTATCTAAAACCACTATCGGACATACTTGATACGTCCATTGATTGATTAGGTTGAGAAGCGTCTGGGTTTAAACCTCTAAGTTCTTTTTGAACTTGTAAACCATAATAAGTATTAGCAACATTCAATGCACCAGAAACAAACAATAAGTTTGGATTAGGTGGTTGAACATAAGTTGATTGTGCTTTTTGTCCAAATTGAATTGCTTCTAAATTTCTTTCAAACTGATTTATATTTAATTGTAAGTTATTTTGTAATGACGAATTGTAATTACCTTGAACTCTATAATAATCTCTAAATAATGCTTCTTGTGAACCAGATAAAGCTAATCCCTCTGAACTTGCTATAAATTTTGCTCTAGCTTTTTTAGACCTTAGACTTGCTTCAAATCCTTTTGCAGAACTTTTCTTAATTTCTTGTCTTATCTTTAATTGTTCAGTTGCATATCTTCTAATTGCATTTTCTCTAGCAATTTCATTTTGTCTTTTCTGTGCTTGGTATACGTTCTTTTGTTGTTGTTTCGCCTGTTGGAATTGCAACAATGACGAACCTGCACTGGCAATCATTAATGCCGTTGTTGGTTCTACACACATATTCTTATAAACTCATAAAAAGGTTTTTGAGATACTCCGTATTTAATTTTTCGTAAAAATTTAAATCCACACCATTTAAGCCACCTGATATGTAGTTCATTTCTACAATCAACGTAGTTCCATAGTTTTGGATATTTGTTGTTTAAAAAGTCTACGACCTTTCTACTTTCTCGTAAGAAAGAAAATCGTATCCTAAATATTTCATTAGACGCTAAGAGCCAAATACCACCATCTTTACTGACACCAAACATACCAACTGGTACGTCATCTTTATCAATAATAGTGAAACAAACTTCAGAGTTTACATAACTCTTTAGTAGTCCACCATATGGTGCAAAACCACTTGCGTCTAAGATTTCTCTTTTATCTTCGTACCGAAGTTTATCTGCTAAATAAATGCAGTCTTCGTGTATAGATAAACGAAATCCGTTAAATTCTTTGACTTGCTGTGACATAGAAACCTTGCCAACTTGCATTTATGAAGTTGCTAGGTAAGTGACTATTGTTTTTAAGTTTTACTGTTAGTTTGTCATTCTCAGATTGAACTGCGAAATCAAAATCTCCGTCTTCTAAATTAATTGTTCCTGTAAGACCTGAACCTAAAACAGTACCTGTGAATGTAGCATTTGATGTACTACGTCCTACTGGTGTCACCTCTGTCGTAAAAAATCCTGTATCATTAAAAGAAACCGACCAGTTTCTTATTTGTAATCTACCCTCTTTAACTGAAATTCTACTTCCTACGCTATCAGCTACTTGGATAAATTGTTGAGAGAATTGAAATTCAAATTCATATTGCTCTCCTATGAAAAAATTCTGTGCAGTAATATCACCAGAAACTACTATACTTGTTCCTGATTGACTGACTGTTGCTATCTCTTGACCTGCTTTATTTGTAGACCCAGACTTACCAACAACTTTCATAGTATTATTAATTGTGTATGGCAGTGTTAAAGTAGTCTGATTAGTTCCTGCGTTATAGCTTTCTGTAATCTGAGTGTTATTAATTTTTCTGTCTAAATGAGTAAGATAAGTTTCTCCAGTATCAGTAAGTGCAGGTGAAACATCAATACTTTCTAAATAAACTCCATCACTTCTTTCATTTACAATAAATAAAGTATTTTCAATAAAGTCTATATTTAAGAGTTTATCTGAAGTAGTAGAACCATAAGTCCATTTATGCCAAGCAGATTGTAGTCTTTTGTTTTGTGCTACATAATATTGAAATACATAAAGAGCATTTTCTTCATCAGAAGACAAAGCTATTAAGATGTTTTCAGTAGTAGAAGTAGCAAGTTTAAAAACATTAGCAGGTACAAACTTTGGAACATTAGCAGTAATATCGTCAGCTTTCTTTGTATCTGTATCAGACGCAACGAAAAACTCTCTAACCCCTGTGAAATTTCCTTTATTAAAAGTAAAGAAGACATTAGACCCTGAACCGACTGGTTTAACTCTTTTGTCTGCTTCAAATTCTGTTGTGACATTTATTGATATATTACTTGCAGTTAATGTTGCACCACCAGTCACCATAAACTGTGATTGTTCTGAGAATAATAAAAGTTCTTCATCAAAAGAAACTGCGTTCTGTAGAATACTTACTTTAGTGTGAGTACTTGCAACATCTATTGGGTCAGTATCTAAAGCAGAAGTCACTGTTTCAGCAAAGAACTCAAAGAACTCTCCACTTCTAGACATAATTACATTTTCATCTGCAAGTACACCTAGTCTATTTCTATGAAAGAAAATATCATTTATCTTCTTTCCTATAAAACTTGGGTCAGGTGCAGAGTTTAAGTCTCCTGCTACTCTGCTACCTAACGTGGGTACATCATATGAAGTAGCTGATATAGTATAAGAACTTCCATCTATCTGAGTAAACCTAAAGTTTCCGTCAGCAGTTCTTATTAATAAATGAGGAAATTTTGTATTCTTTATATTTATTGGTGTTGCAGGTTTTACAGTTTCTTCCCAAACATCAGTATTATATTTTACAAAATAATTATCAAAATTATTTGAAGCGTCTCCTGTCACTTCAACAACCATATTGTTAATAGCAGGTTGAGGTAAATCAGAAAAATTCTGTACTGTATCTGCAACAACTTGTGAAGCGTCATCACCAAATCCATCAGAAGCTGATATACTTAATGTTCCTGAAGATTTAACAATAGAAAAACTACTGTCACCAATGTTTGCTAAAGTTATTCCTGACGGACTTCCAATTGCACTTTTTAATCCGTCTCGAATATCTTTAGTGTTTGTGTTTGATGAAGTAAACGTAGTCGTAGTTCCATCAATTGTAATTGAGTATGGTGTGCTATTAACACCTTGTAAAACTGAATAAACTGCTTGTTCTACTTTTGCAGGACTTGTTGTAGTGTCCATTTCATTGGCAATACTTTTATTTAAAACAAATGTATTGTCAGCTACTGTGACTAAAACAAAATCATTCTTTGGGTCTGAAGAAGTTAAGTAAGCAGAAGCACCAGTTTGATTAACTACTGTTTTCTGTGTTCCATCAATATCATAAACTTCAATTGAACCATTCTTTACAATAACAACATATCTTTCGTTTGCGTCTCTATTAATTGTGTGAACAAAACAATTACCAAAACTAGACGAAGATAATTTAGCAATATAATTAGTTGGTGGTCTTTTTTTAAGACCCTCAACAACAGAACTAAATCCGTTTATTTGTGCAGTGGCTTGTGAACTAAGTCTTAGAACTTCTGGTTGCTGACTTACACCCTGAACTAAATTAGGAATTGTTCGTGATACTAAAGGCATTAATAACCTCTATTGTTTCTTGCTATTGTGTATATTTGCTCTGGTGTATCAAAGATTGTCCAATCACCAGTTCTTGCTTCAGCATTTCTTAAAATTGACAATGCTTGTTTTTCATCTTCTTGTGAAAATTTGTGTAAAGTATTTGCACCAAGTGTTCTATCGTGAAACACTCTAGCACTTCTTATTGTAATATATCTTTTTGCTTGTTCAGGTATTTCATTAAAAGCTAATAATAAAACCTGAGTGACATCTTCAAAATTTCTATCAAATATGTCAGTATTTTTTGCCATATTAAATAGGAAGCCATCACGTTGAACTAAATCATAATCAGCTTTGGATACTAGATTTGGGTCTAGTTCTACTCTAACTACGTTAGTTCCTATTGGAATTTTGTTATTTGTATCTCTTGTTAGTGTAGCTTTATAGTGAGTGTTAAAGTGCCAACCTGCTGATTGAACTTCTCTAGCAACTTCTGATAAAACATTTTTTGCTACTGTTCCATCTACTGGTAAAGAACCACTCAAAGAGTTTAATGGTGCTTCTCCAATTGTTGAAAGAATAACATTTACGGCTTCTAATTCCGTACTTCTTGTTGTTGTTGTCATTATGGTAGAAAACTATCGAACCATTGGTCTATTTTCTTTCCTATCCATTTTCTGAATTTACAAAACCAACACATCATTTTTATGTCTCCTTTGAACAACAGGCGTAGATTGTCTGTGTTAATCTCTACGCCTGAAGTTTATCGTCTATTACGATTTGTTAATTGAAACGGCACATTCTGGTCTTAGAATGTTATGTCCAACCATCATTCTTGCAGTCATTAATGTTCCCATTCTTCTTGGGTCATAAGTACTTTCAAGAGTTAAGTCTTTTCTCTTTACAGTTCCTATTGCACCTCTTTGAAAAATAGTTGCAACAACGTCTGAAGCGTTGACTAAGTAATCGTTGTTTTGTCCAGTTGCACTATCAGTAGCTGAGTTTACATAACTCTCTACTGCTGTGTTTGATTTAATTACTGGAACTCCACCGATTGCTACTACTGAACCTTTACCGAAGTCACCGTTGTTAGCTGAGAAATCTCTGCTTACAAGTTTATCAACATTTGCTAATTTGTAGTAAATGTCTGGTGTGACAACCATATATCTCTCGTTTGATGGAACATCATTCTCATCTAACTTTTGGATAGCTTCAAATACGCTTTCAATTAATGAAGTCATATTTGTATCAGCGTCAGCGTCTACGATTTCAGTACCTGCACCAGTGTCACCACTGATATTTGCAGTACTTCTACTCGCTTTAACGATTAGTTGTAGTAAGTGCTTATCAACTTTTTTCGCTAATGCTCTGCCCATTTCATTTGAAAAAATAGAACGAACATCAAAATGATTTTTCAGTTCATCTACTTCAGCAACGAATGTTGAAGAAATTAGCATATCGTCTATGTTGATTAGCTTTTCTGTTTGTTTAACAGTTGAGCCAGTTATCTCATTTCCTGCTGTATGATAGTCTGCTGTAATCTTACCAGTGACTGGAAAAGAAGCAGATTTACCATTTTGAATATTTCTGACAGTAGTCATATTCATCATTTGGTTTTCTCTACCAAAAGCTGATAAAACTTCGCCTGAAAATATTTTTAGGAAAAGAGCATTAGCGTCACCTGTTGCTAGGTTTTGACCTAGTCTTGTTGGTGTAGCGTTTGCCATAGTTTATATTCTCCTTATTAACTATTTATTTATTATCAACTTATCTACTTTCATATTCTAGTTGTCACTCGTAAGTGGCTAAGTTAGATTTTAATAAGTACACCCCTCTTATGAGAAGTGGTGTTCATTTGTGAAATCTTTGAGACATAAACTTCCAAAATTCTTCTTCTGTTGTATATCTCTTTTTCTTTTTATGCTTTGTTTTGCATTTACACTCTTTGCATTTACATTTTTTCTTAGGTGATTTTTGTTCCAAGTTTCCACGACCTCAAAGACCAATACACAGGCGATAACTTTTTATTGCCTTTTACTTTAGCTAGTATTGGGTTCATTCTATCAAAAAATGCTTTACGTCTTTGTGGGTCGTCACGCTTAATACTCATATTAGCGTCACCAAACCTTACGGTTTTAATCTTGTCTCCGTCTTTAACGAATACTTTAAATTTTTTATTACCTTTCGTTTCACGAATAATTTTATTTAATGGTTGATTAGCCACCTCTATTTGCCTTTTTAAATGTTCTTTTCTTAGATTTATTCATTGATGAAAACTTAGGTCTTCTTTTGCTTTGACTTGTTTTCTTAAATTTACTTCTAGTTTCGTGTTCTATCTTAGTAAGAAGACTATTCTTCTTTTTTGCCACCTACTTTCCTGCAATTTTAAGTGCCTGTCTGTGAGCAAATTTAAAAGACTTACCTTTATTCATTAAAGCGTTCATCATAGCCATATGTTTTTTGCCGTGATGTTTACTGTGTTTTTTTAAAGTGTCTTTTTGTTCTTTAGATAAAGCCATTATTTAATCTTTAGCTTTTTCTTTTTAGCAATAGCAATTGCAGATTGTTGTTTCTTACTTTTGCTATATTTTTTCTTTGGTTTTTTTCCGTACATTATTTTTTCCCCTTTATGTTTTTAAGAGTAGACATTCCAAAACTTCCTGAGAAGACAATTAGAACTGCCCACCAAAATTCAGTTGGTGCTGATTTAAGTATCTCAAAACCTTTTGTCATATAAGGTTGTGAAAATGGTAGAAAAGTAAAAATAAAAATAGCACTAATTAAAATGGTTAATAGTTCATCTTTAATTGAGTGTTCTTGTTGTCTTACTTGTTCAACAGAAACTGTTTTTACAGCTTCAATTTCTTTTGCTCTAATTATTTTATCTTTCTCCATTTTATGATTAATCCCATCAATGACTTTAGAACCTATCATTCTAGTCAAAGGATTTTTGAGAATAGGTAAAACAAAATTCAACATTAGATTACTGAACTTCTGGCTAATTTATCTTCTACTTCTTTTCTATATGCAGGGTCTTTTTGGTATCTTGGGTCATTCATAGCGTCTGTGACTTGTGCTACAGAACCAAAGACATCAGTGTTTGTATTATCAACACTTCCCTCAAATAAATCTTGTTGTGGATTATCAGCAGACATACCTGCTCTACCCATAAGACCTTGTACTGCCATCTTCACTTGTTCAGTGCTTCCATTATCTATTGTATTATTGAAAGCGTCTTTTTCTGCTTGTGAAAGATTTTTAGAAGACCAGTCTAATAGTTGTGAATAGTTATCTTTTCCACCAACAACTTTCTGAACTTCAGATACATCATT
>Ga0163179_10000268_pt1 | contig 36595 bp, 26 predicted proteins | sample AtlANTMetagenome_FD_109643 | JGI IMG/M metagenome (GOLD analysis project Ga0163179, IMG submission 109643) | Marine eukaryotic phytoplankton communities from the Atlantic Ocean - Atlantic ANT 2 Metagenome | ecosystem: Environmental > Aquatic > Marine > Oceanic | place: North Atlantic Ocean... | reverse complement strand
TGGTTATCGGCCAGCATCTGCGAACATCAAAGCAAATCACTCGAAGTTGGTTTAAACGATTGGGGCGGCAGACTCTGGGTCATGTTCGCATTGTTGAACATGAGCCACGATTCCCAAAATCTGACTGATGTTTTGAGTACTTCGAAGGCACCGGAACGCTTAATCTATGTCAACGGCCCGTGATGTATCGTCATCGGAAGCGATCGATGCTGCAAAACTGATCGAAGACCACCAGACAGGGATCTGGCGATATTTGCGTGCCTTGGGTTGCGACGTCAATGAGGCAGACGACCTGACCCAGGAAACGTTCTTAGCCGTTCTCCAACGCCCCTTCCACCAATACAGTCCAGCGGCGACTGCCGCCTACCTACGAAAAGTCGCCTACAACCGATTCATTAGCGATCGACGACGCTCAGGCAAAATCGTCTTGATGGAACAGATCGAGGCAAGTGACCAGGCATGGATTCGCTTGGTGTCCGATGAACATGGAGATGCCCTGATCGATGCGCTGAATGATTGTCTCAGTCAACTGACTGAGCGAGCTCGGTTGGCCCTGGAGATGCGTTTCCGCGAGAAGACTCCACGAGTCGATATCGCAAAAGCACTCCGAATTACCGAGCATGGTGCAAAGAACCTCATGCAAAGGGCCAAAAAGCAACTACGAACCTGCGTCGAAGGAAAGCTGACATGACGCCAAACGGCGGCAAAAAAGACCCTCAGGATCAAATCCTTGAATCTTGTTTGGAAGAGATTCTAGGCGGTCACACCCCACCTGACTTGAAAGCTGAAATCCTGGCCCGTCATGCGGCCGACAGCGAACAACCGGCTGCGCCTCCGGTGCATGTCTCCGCACCGCCTGTTTCGTCGGCAGCCCAGCGTTTAGGAAATCGGAATCAGACGGAGACCGGAACACCGGCACGCCGTCGCTGGGTCATTGCTTCACTCGTGACGAGCACGGCGGTAGCTGCTCTGATCATGATCAGCTTTCAATTATCTTGGCAGGATGAAGGCAATCCGCCCGCATTAGCTCAGGGCCAAAACAACGCACCCTCCTCGTCCAACGAGGTCGATTCAACTCCTGCACTGCCTCAACAACCGGCCGCACCTAAAGCAAACAATCCCTCGACCGATACGGACAGCGCGGTAGCCGACTCGACAAATCCCCAAGAGGTCGCGCCGACAAACACACCCCCGGAAACGGAGGCGACAGAGACGGATTCACAACTCGCCACAGCCCCGGTTCGGCTGGCGAGTCCCCAAGTAATCGACGTCATTAACGATCAGATTGATCGCACGCTTCAGATTTCGAAGATCGAACCAGTCGGCATGATTTCTGACGAAACGTGGTGCCGCCGTATGTTCCAAAGCATGCTTGGGCGTACGGCCAGTGATGATGAGCTTCGTCAATTCACTCGCCTGCAAGGCAACCGGCGCGAGGCGATGCTCGACCAGATGTTCAAGGACGAGCGTTACCAGAAAGAGTACGCGGCCTATTGGTCGAATTTGTGGACTGAGCAGCTGCTGAGCCAGGTCTCGGATTCGAAGCACGCCGATGCATTTCGCGCCGGATTACAACGCTATTTGCAGTCGGCCTTCCAACAAAACAAACCTTACGACGAGTGGACGGCAGAGTTAATCGCGGCGGAAGGTAGCAACTCTGTTCAATCTGATGATTTCAATGGGGCAAGCAACTATCTGTTGGCTCTGCGTGACGAAAACGGTGTCTTGGCAACATCCGAAGTTTGTCGAGTTCTGATGGGTCAGCGGATCCAATGCGCTCAATGTCACCAGGATGTCCAAAATGATCGCGAACAGGAAGAATTCTGGGGCCTCACCGCGTTCTTCCGCGATCTGGAAACGGTGCCCATCCGACCGGGCCGAGCAAAACTGGTGGATCAACCCTTCGCAGAAAATGCCGATGGGAACGAGGTGCGTTTTCAACGTGGCAACGATGGCGAGTGGGCTGAAGTCGCACCCGTCTTCATCGACGGCTCCAAGGTGAATATGGCGGAGGATCGAACCAACCGGCGGCAGCAGTTCGCTGACATGATGGTCGCAACCGATGAATTTGCTGAGGCAGCCGTCAATCGCTTCTGGCAACATTTTCTTACGTTTGGCTTCAATTCACCGATTGATGATATGGGACGACACAATCCCGCCTCTCATCCTGAGTTGTTGTCGGCGCTGGCTGAACAATTCCGATTACACGATTTCGATACAACGGCGTTAATCAAGTGGATCGTGATGAGCGAGCCGTTCAATCGTTCGGATACCATTACGGTCGCAAATGGTCGCGATGCTCCCTTGTTGGGTTCGAATCCGCATTTCAGTCGCTTCTATCACCGGCCGGTTTTCTTCACGAACGCCTCGGAGAGTTTAGCCGGTTTGACGAATGGTGAGGCCAAGATTGCAATGCAACAAGTGCCTGGCATCGAAGTCATGCTGAATGCTCAGATCCAGCAGCTTCCGGGAACGAATGAACGCGGCAAGAAGAACAACAAGAAGACCAAGGTGGAGCCGATCCAGATCGAATCGTTCGGGGAACAGCTTTCCAGCGGTTATCGACGACTAGCCGCGAGTCTGGCAAAGAGTTCGTTATCGCCTGAACAGAGAATCGATCACGTCTTCCTTGCCGTACTTGGACGCATACCCACCGATTCCGAGCAAAACCAGGGGCTGAAGATCTATCAAGCCTCCAAGAAGCGTGATAAGACTCCCGCGATCGAGCAACTGATCTGGGCTCTCACACGCACCAGCGAATACTCAAATCAATAGAGCTCGGATCAGGAACCCGTTTCCGTCTCTTTTTTTGACGACGAATCGATCTCGTTCTTTTTGTCGGTGCTCGCTCGTTTCTTGAGATACATCTTCATCGGCACTTCACCGAAGGTGAGTTGGTCACGAAGGACACCCAACAGATACCGTCGATAGGATGCCGGAAAAGCTCCCGGGTTATTGCACATCAACACAATCGTTGGGGGCTGACTACCGACTTGCGTTGCGTAGTAGATCTTCGGTCGTCGGTGATGAAACAACGGTGGCGGATGATGTTCCAGTGCATCTCGAATCAGGCGATTAAGTTGCCCCGTGGGAACCCGTGACAAGGACTGCTTGAACAACATCTGTGAATGGTTCAGCAGTGCCTTGACGTTCTTTCCGGTCTCAGCGGTCACGAAGGCAATCGGGACGTGCCACATCGTCTGAAACGTATCTCTCAGATACTGCACCCAACGTTCCGTTGGCATGCGCCCGTGGTAAAGATCCCATTTGTTGACGACGAAGATACATGGCTTGTAATGTTCAGCGATGTAGCTGGCTAATTGCTTATCAACCTTCCCGATTCGCTGACTTGCATCGAAAAACAAGAGTAAGACATCCGCGCGACGCACGCTGCGTTTCGCCCGATGAGTTCCGTAGAAATCAATGTTCGACTTGGCAGCACTCTTGCTTTTACGAAGACCCGGAGTGTCGATCGCGATAAACTCTTTGCCATCAAGTTCAAAGCGTACATCAACACTATCACGTGTAGTTCCAGGAACCTCGCTGACAATCATGCGATCAGCGTTTACGAGATTATTGACGAAGGTACTCTTACCAACGTTTCGGCGACCGACGATCGCCACCTTCATGATCGGTTCTTCAACCGCCTCCGACTCCATCGGAGCCGGCAGACGCTCCATAATCATATTCATCAATTCGGAACGATTGCGGTTGGCGAGGGTGCTGCAGCTAATCAGTTTACCACGACCCAATCGGTAGAACTCATCCGCCTGGGAATCCAACGCCTGAGAATCAGCCTTGTTGGCAACACAGATGATCGGCTTGTCAACATATCGCAGTCGTTTGGCAACTTCTTGATCTAGCGGAGCCAAGCCGGTTTGCACGTCGACGACGAACAGTACTACGTCGGCCGACTCAATTCCCGCCGTAATCTGACTCTCGACTTGTTGAGTCAAATCATCGGCGTCATCGATGCCCATGCCGCCGGTATCAACGATCTCGAAAAAGCGACCGTCCTCCTCCATTAGGTAGGACATTCGATCACGGGTCACCCCAGCCATATCATCGACGATGGCGAGACGACGTCTGGCGAGCCAATTCAGCAAACTCGATTTGCCGACATTCGGCCGGCCCACGATGACAACTTGTGGCACCTTCATAGGAGGAACTTCGCCAAGGATAAAAAAGATCGGAACAGCGGTCAGCGACCGGACGGACGGAAATAGTAGCCAAGGTCCCTGGCATCAACACGTATAAGCTCCAGCAATTCATTGATGATAAAGGATCGAGTGATGGAGGAAAAGACACTCGAATTAGCCGTTTGCCTTTATCGACCGGTCATCGTATGGTTAGGTCAACCAACAAAGACTCTGGGAACGCGATGAATAGGGACATACACGACGAATCTCAGCGCGCACCGGCACGCGCACGCCGCATTATTCGCCAGCGACTAGAAAGTCTGCAGCGGGCGGGAGTGGAGCAACTTGGGCGAGTTCCCAACGCCGACCTCGTGTCGCCTCCCATGGAACCGCCAGCACCGAACCAGTCGACACCGAACCAGTCGACACCGAACCAGTCGACACCGGAAAAAACCGGACCGAGGCAGCCGACGTTGGAACAACCGACGGACAGGACGGCTGATATGCTGGCCGATTCGACAACGGATCTTCCTGTGCTGACTCTGCCACAGCGGCAGTCCCAATTATCCAAGTTGTGCGAGCAAGTCTCTGTCTGTGAGTCGTGTCCGGAATTGGTCCAGAATCGAACTCAAACTGTATTCGGTGTTGGCAATCTGGAAGCCCGACTCTGTTTCTTGGGGGAGGCTCCTGGAGCCGATGAGGACCAGCAGGGTGAACCGTTCGTTGGCCGAGCCGGACAACTCTTAAACAAGATCATCGAAGCCTGCACACTGACGCGCGACGACATCTACATTTTGAATGTGTTGAAGTGCCGCCCCCCTGGAAACCGCAATCCCAACCCGGAAGAAGCTCAGCATTGTCGTCCGTTTTTTGAACGCCAGCTCGAGATCATACAACCGGAGTTTATTTGTTGCCTGGGTTCGGTTGCTGCAACAACGCTGCTCGAAACGAACGCCACGATTGGCAAACTCAGAGGCCGGTTACACTCGTGGCGAGGCGCGCGAGTACTCGCCACCTATCACCCTGCCTATCTGCTCAGAAACCCGGCAGCCAAACGGGACGTTTGGAATGACATGCAACTCTTGATGCGAGAGATGGGTATTAAAGTGCCGAATGCGAAGAGCTAACGACTTGGCTAGTCGCGTGACCCCATTTTACTCAGCCGTCGATTCACTCAACAGCTTGCGCAACACTTCGCGAAACTGTCTCATCTTGAGCGGCATCTTGGCGACAACACGATGGTCATCAAGCAATGCCTTTTCGGCAAACTCACTCTGATTCTCGGCGAGCAACAAGACGGCTGGAATCTGTTTGGTCTGATCCATTTGACCGATCTGATTGAAGGCTTCCAAGCCTGGCTTACCGAGACTGTGACAACCGAAAACGAGGCAGTCGGCAACATGATCACCGGTATTACAACGATCCAGCGCCCGCTGCGGATCACTGACCACCAACACTCGGTAACCCACCTTCTTGAGTCCCTGGCGGAAAACATCCTGCATGTCAGTATTCGAGTCGATGATCATGACGGACTTATCAACGCCCTCATTAGACCCCTTTGAACCCTGTCCGTCTTCCGCCTGACGTCGGCGGGTTGTTAGTCGCAAGTCTGCCAATAATTCAGCAGGCGTTTGGTAGCGACGCGCCACATTCAGTTCCATCGCCTTCTTGACAATCAACACCACGTGACGAGGCAATTCAGGCAACAACTGATCAATCGGCGTAATTTCTTCAAAGCGAGCTTTACTAAGTCGCTGACTGCGATCTTTGGTCTCTACCAAAGGAGCCTGTCCTGTGAGCATGTGATATAACATGCAGCCGGTAAAGTAGATATCGCTGCGAGGATCGTCCTTACGGACACCCGTCGAACGCTCTAGGCCGGCGTAATCGATCGTGCGGGGGTTGATACCATCGCCGTAGTCATCATCCAAACCACTCACTGCGGCCAACCCAAAGTCCACCAGTTGAGCCCGTCCGGTACTGGACATGAGAACGTTGGACAGCTTGAGATCGCGATGTCGGATACCGAATTGCTCCGCCGCATACGCGAGACCGGCAGCGATATCCGTCGTAAAACGCAACGCCTCGTCCTCACCAAGCTTCTTGCGGACCCGAACAAACTCTCGTAGATTCCGACCCTCAATGAAATCCATCACCATGAAGTGGTTACGCTTGGTAGAGTGGACTTCGTAAATCGGAACAATGTTCGGATGCCTGAGCTTAGCACCCATTTCACCCTCGCGGATGAACTGTTCGCAGGTGGTTGGGTCGTCACTGAATCGCTTTCGCAAAACCTTGACGGCGACAACCTTCTCCGTATCCTTCTGCACCGCTCGATAGACGCGTGCAAACGAACCGGTACCCACAAGGTAGAGAACCTTATATTCGCCGTAGAAAAATCCTGCTTTCTCTCCCCGAGCAAGCCGATCCACCTGGTAATTGGTCAGCAGACCTCGACGTACCAGCACTCGCTGCAACTCAGTCGATGAGACATTTCGCGTGCCCAGTTCGGTCCAGACCGATTCCAGCTGGCGTTCATCCAGTAGATTCAGGTCGAACGCGCGGCGAGCGAATTCTTCAGCCGATTTCTCGACCATCGACATAGGGACAACCTTCAAGGCGAAGCAGACGCCTGCAGGGGGAAACGTGTAACCTCTTCTCGTCTCGTATCTTATGCGATTTTGCAGGCCGTGGCAACGAAGCGGATACCGCAGCCTCGATTGTTTCGTCGGTCAAACCTCGCCGCCATCTTCGAGAGATTCTCGGTAGTGATTACGTTCTTGACGCGTCGCTTCCAAATCAAAAAGTAAATATTTCATATCCAAACGAAGCTGGCTGATCGCTTCCTGCACCAACGCCAAGATTCGCTGACGTCGGCGGGTGCTATCGACGACTCTCTGGTAGATCGAATCCAGGGCTGCTCGATGCTCTTCCGGAAGAGTTGCAATGGCCGTGCCCAAATCAGAAACGTCTTTGGGAAGAGGCTGATCCTTGCTGGATTGAATACGAGTCGTCTTCATGCGTGCCGGTCTCCGAGGAAGTGATTGATTCAGAAGCGGATTGAAAGCAGAGAACGTGCCAAACGCGATTGCGCCCACCAAAAATGTGGTAATCCATTAAATATCCATGACTTAGGGTGCCACCATGGAAACTGAAAGCAGCCCCCTGAAGTTGCTGAAACACATCATCTGATCTGGAAAGGAAACATCGGTCTCGGTATATGCACATACTGTCCGTTTGCATAACGCGTTCTGATCCGGTTGTACCGACTTGATCCCATCTCGGAATCTGATTTTGGACGGTTCAGAGATCCGTTATTTTCAACACAAAATGGCTTTGTTGCGACTTCGAAACATGCCCTGGGGGTCCACCATCCCACGGATACGTCAATTTTTTCTGACCCTCGCGTTGGCGGTGCTCTGCGCCGCTAGCTTGAGCACCATCACTGTCGCTGAAGAAGCTTCCACGCCGTCCTGGAAGATTATCCGCGCCGACTGCCAGTATCTGTTGCAAGATCACGAACTGGTGGAGGCCGCAGGCCGCCAGTCGAAGCCCGCCGAGTATCTCAGGATCCGCGCGGGGGCAGGCACCTATCTGGATGTCGAACAGGCTGTCGAGCGATCCCGAATCATCGACGATCTCGTCGCCGGTGTTTGGTTACGTTCAGATCGAAAGGGTTTGCAGGTTTTTGCAAAGGTTGTCCTTCCCAACACTCCGGATCCCAAAACAGGTCGAGCCGCAACGATGCGATTGGCAGGCAACCACTATGAGAATATTGGCGATTGGCAGTTTTTGAAGGTGGCCAATACTCCCGCAATCTTAGAGCGACAGTTGCCGGTCTTGCGAGCCAAGCTGCAGGCACCGGTGGATACTCGGGGAGCTTATTTGGAATCGTTGATCGTCAACGTCTTTGGCGGTCCGGGAACAACTCGAGTCTGGTTGGACGAAATCGAACTTCAGGGAAACATCCATATTGTTAAGACTTCGTTGCCCCACCAGCCGAAACATCTGGATTCGGAATCCGCAACGGGGCCAAGACCCCGGTTAAGGTCTTCAAAACTGACAATCGACGATCGACCGTTTTTTCCGCGCATTGTGGATCACCATGGTGAACCCTTAGGACTGCTCAAAAAGCTGGGCTTCAACACTGTTTATCTGAGCGAATTCCCATCAGAACAATTGCATGCGGAGGCGGTTGAACAAGGCATCCGGTTGATCTGTCGAGCACCGCATAAAGTTGAAGACATCCCCGAACTGCCAGCAGTTGTCGCCTGGCATTTGGGTGATGATATTTCTGGCGAGGCCGGCATTCGCGAGTATACGGATACGTTACGCCGAAACGATCCACGTTCACGCCTAATCATTGGCGGAGCGATTGAGGACCAGTGGCAAGCCAGCCGTCAGGTGGATGTGCTCTTGAGAACTCGCGCTCCGATCGGCACGAGCTTTCCTCTTTCGGAATTCGACGAATGGCTTCACCAGACGTCGCATCTTGTTCGTCCGGGCACTCCCATCTGGTGCTCCATCCAGACGGAACTGGCGCCGACGCTGATTCAACAAGCTCAATCGTTGTCAGATCAGCAGGAGGAGTATTCATCGGTCGTCGAAATGGAGCAGATGCGACAACTAAGCCTTGCGGCCCTTTCAGCAGGTTCGCGAGGTCTTTGGTTTCGAACCCAAAGTCGGATGGATGGTGACCGTTATCAGGCACGTCGATTGCGACAGATCCTGGAACGCTTGAACATCGAATTGGCGCTGATTTCACCTTGGGTGATGGGCGGTCAACGCATGGGATCGATCGATTCCAACAATCCTGATCGCCAGGTGGTTTCTTTAGCAACCGAGCGATCGCGGCTTTTAATCACAACATCAACCGCCGATGACAGTCAGTTTGTGGGAGCGATCCCGAGAGGTACCGATACGCTGGTCGTCGCGGGTGTTCCTGACTCAACAGACGTCTATCTACTCTCACCGGTCGGCCTCCGGCCCGTGCAACGCCGTCGGATTAGCGGCGGCATTCAGATCCAAGTCGATGCAAACTCAGCCGATTCCATGATGCTCATGACGGAGGATCCGCTGGTCGTCACCCACATCAACCGACTCGTGACGCAGACTCGTGCACGAGCCGCGATTTTGGAGTACCAGATCGCGCGGGACGATCATGAACAATTACTCGAAGCGACAAAAACCAGTGAGACCAGGGCATGGTCGCAACTGATCGATGAATCGCAACAAAGCCTGGCAATTTGTCAACGGCTACTTGAATCGGGTGACATCACCGACGTTTACCGTTTCGCGCGACAAGCTGTTCAAGCCCAAAGTCAACTGCGTCGACTGCAATGGAAAACGGCGATCAACGATCAACCACATCCGCTTTCTCATCCCGCCGGCGGCGCCTTCCAACTGATCTCGAATCACGAACAAATTCCGTTTGACGATGCTGAAGCTCGCCCTTGGCCTGGCGGCGATTGCGAGGACCTTCGGATAATGCTGCAAACGGGATGGCGACAGCATCAAACGTCTCCGGAGGATTTGGAAACCTACATCGCTCTTTCACCGAATCGGGCTCACGGAGGTCGCCACAGCTTACGAATCCAAGTTAATGCACTTTCGAAGCAAGCTGCTGCGAGCGTGATTGAAACACCTCCAATATGGGTTAACTCATCACCCATCACTGTTTATCCCGGTCAACGTGTACGGATTCGGGGCTGGATTCGCATTGATGAGACAATTCGGGGATCGGTGGATGGGCTGGTCATTTACGACTCGATCGGAGGCGAAGAGCTGGGACAACGGTTCCAACGGACACGAGGATGGCAACAATTTGAGATGATTCGAGCGATCGATCAGCACGATCACCTTACACTTACCTTCGCCCTGTCGGGCCTGGGAGAGGTTTGGATCGATGATCTCGAGGTTGCTGTTTCTCTGGACAAGCGTCGCTTGGTTTCTCAAAATTGAATTCAAATAGCTCCGTAAGATGAAGAGCATCGGAACGCTGAATTCTCCTCTTGAAGATTGAAGACGTTATGCAACAACTATCGTCATTTCCAATCATCGCCGGCGCGATCGCCGTTGTTGTCGTGATCGGCATCTTGATCCTGTTGGCGTTGTTTCGACGTCCCAAGCCGGTCGCGAACGAAGAAGTGTTACCAACGTTGGATCTCGACAGCTTGGAAGAAGGTGAGATTCCTTCTGTTCCACGTCTGGAGATTTACCACATACCGGTGCAACTGGCTGCAATCGTTATCGCACCAGCAGGAAGAAATCGAGAACTCCCCGATCTACACGAGACGGTGGCTCTGATTGACCATCTCGCACCAGGCTTCGGTGAAGTGTTTACTCAACACGACCCAAAGGTTGTGTTTTGGCCAGCGCAATTGAGTACGGAAGGGTTTATTCGCTCCTTCTTCCGCCATGTGCCACTTCCCGGTAGCAAGGGTCGAGGCACACCGTGGTGCAGTCTTGCAGGACGCATCGAAACTACCGAAGAAACCCTTCTCGTCGGACTGGTCTGTCGCGCAGCCAATGCGAACAGCCTGAGTCAGATCTTTATCGATCGTGCCTCGAAATGGCTCGATGTCGTAAGGATCCGTGACGGCGAATGACGGACTGGAAGTCTCATGCTGGATCACTGTTTGCGTGATGATGCAGTCAACATCTGGACGGCGGGAGTCGATTCCGTTCGCAGCGAAAACCTAGTCCAGCAGTCGGTGCAGGTAGATGCTGACCAGTTGCGGATCATGGATCAGTCGTGGCCGCTGGAACAATTCGACCGAATCCTGGTTGTCGGAGCCGGCAAAGCCGGTGCTGGCATGGCCGCTGGTCTGGAGCAGGCCTTGGGCTCCCGGATTTTAGCCGACAAAGAGGTGACCGGCTGGTTGAACGTCCCGGACAATTGTGTTCGTGAACTTCAAAAGATTCATCTTCAGGCAGCTCGTCCCGCCACTCGAAACGAACCGACCGAGGAGGGCATGCACGGTGCACAAGAGATTCTGAGACAAGTGCGTGCCCTGACACCGCATGATCTTTGCATTTGTTTGATCTCAGGCGGCGGTTCTGCACTCCTTCCGGCCCCTTGCGAAGGAGTCAGCTTGCACGACAAATTGCGCATTACCCGTCATTTGAGTGCAGCAGGTGCGAATATTCAGCAAATCAACGCCGTTCGGACTTCGTTAAGTGCGATCAAAGGTGGTGGTCTAGCGCAAGCTTGTGGAGCGGGTGTCTTGATCACCTTGATCATTTCCGACGTGATGGGAGATCCACTCGACACGATCGCCTCAGGTCCGACGGTTCCCATTGCTGACCCAACCGCACAACAAAAGTTAGCTCAAGAAACCGTCGATCAGTTTGGTATTCGAAAGATGGGACTGTCCACAACTGTGCTCGATTTGCTGACTCGACCAAGGGCCCCGGTCAGCATTCCGCCCTCTCAACACCTGATCAATCGAATCCTTGGAAATAACGAAACCGCAATCACGGCGGCAGCTTCTCAAGCAAGTCAACTTGGTTATTTCGTCCGACGGCTGCCTACCGAAAGTGCAACAACCTTAGCGGAAGAGGTCGGTCGCTCACTTGCAAACGAATTAGCGAAAGAATCCAACAGGAATCAACCTGTCTGTCTGATCAGTGGTGGGGAACCAGTGGTGCAGTTGGTGGATGCTGCGAGCCGCGGGCTTGGGGGACGCAACCAACAGCTCGTGTTGGCGGCGCTCGCCGATCGACAAAAGTCCGTTACTAAGGAATCACTTTTCGAACGCCAGCTTATTCTCTCCGGAGGAACGGACGGTGAAGACGGGCCAACCGACGCTGCCGGCGGCTTCGTCGACCGATCCGTAGTTGAAATAATGATCGCTCAACAGCTCAACCCTGCGATCTATCTCCAACAGAACGACGCCTATCATTTTCTCGAACGTACCGGTGGCTTGTTGAAGACGGGTCCCACCAATACCAACGTCTGCGACGTCCGAATTGGTCTGCAACTTCCAAACCCGCAAACATGATCGAGGCCGCCGCAGTTGGGGTTTCAGGTTGCGATGAAACCTACTCGGCACCCACTACCATCGCCACCGTTTGGCCAGTTTGCGATTGGCTGAGCTTGAGCGCGAAGGGCTTGGCATCAGTGAGCGGTTGACCATGAATCACGTTGACCGGACAACGCGGATCCGGATTCTCATAATTCAGCGTCGGTGGCACGAAGGAGTTCTGCAAAGCGAGAACGGTTCCGATGAGTTCCACAGCGCCAGACCCTGCGCCCAGGTGACCAAACTGACTCTTGAGAGCGGTGACGGGTACATCGCCGAGTGTCTCACGAATGGCCTGAGATTCAGCTCGATCGCCGAGCACGGTACTGATACCGTGCGCGTTCACGTGACCGATATCTGAGGCTTCAACGCCAGCCGATCGTAACGCTGCCTGAATCGAACGTTGGACTGCTTCGGAGAGGTCCTGTCCGTGCGGCGCAAACGAATTTCCAGCTTCATGCAAGCTCGCAAGAATCGGAGCCCCGCGACGGACGGCATGCTCTCGACTCTCAAGTATTAACGAACCCGCACCCTCGCCATTGACGATACCGTCACGATCGCGATCAAAGGGTCGGCAAGCGACGGACGGGTCGTCATTACGGCGAGACATATTCCACGCGCCTCGAAAGATCCAACCGGTCAATTCGAGTCGGGTTCCAGTGCCGCCGACAATCATAACATCAGCGGCGTTTCTTCGAATGGCACTGGCCGCCTCATCGACAGCCAACAGACTGCTTGCCTCACCCAATAAGATCGTGTTGTTGGGCCCCTTGGCGTCTTGGGCAATGGCAATGTGGCAGGCCGCCATGTTCGGCAGATTCTTCAACATCCAGAGTGGATACATGCGATTGGGAAAAGATGGCCCAAACTTGTCATAAGTAAATTCACCGTCTTCGATACACTCACGAAATAGATCGGCGTATTCGAAAACGTCACCGTAGAGCATCTGACTGCCAAAGACGGCTCCTTTGCGTTCCGGGGGAGTGTCGGCATCATGAAGTTTCGCATCATCGGTTGCCAAGGCAGCTGCTGAGAATGCCGTCTGAATCTCACGGCACATCACCTTGAGTGCTTTGCGCGGTTTGACATATTGTTTGGGGTCAAAGTCCTGCAAAGGAGCCCCGAAATCGACCGGCATTTCGCTATCGGCGTAAGTCGGAATCTTGACCACGCCGTTTTTTGAGGCGCGCAGCGATTCCCAAAAGGTTTCACGCCCAATCCCGAGGGGACTGACGACACCTAATCCCGTTATCACAACTTGACGCGACGGGTCCATCAACTGAACAACTATTCGGAAACAAAGAACAAAGGCACACCGATTTTGGCGACGAGCGAATCCGCCGTAGAACAATTCAATTCGGAAGCTTTTTCACCCCAAGCGATCATCCTATCGCATTCTGCTTGTTCTTCTCAAGGAGGACGCGTCGGGACCCATACCGATGCGATTTTGCTAGCAGTCCGTTCGAAAACTGAAACACAAGTTAGCATGTCGAGATTTCGTTTGGTCGAGTTCCAACCAACACCCGCTTTTGTGGGACACAATGCGTAGGTAGCCCTGGCAAACTTTGCGGTGGCAAGGCGACGCCCACGCACCCGAACAATCGTCAGGATCATTTCTGACAACGTCGATTGACTGGTCAACATCATTCGGACCATCGATCTCAAGGTCTTTATCTGCGGTATCCCATCACCAAGAGCCGATGACATGATTGCGTGTCAATTCGTTCAACCACTCAAGACGGAGCGAATCCGCTCGTCATCATTTAACTGATTCAAAACAACGCAATGTCTCAAGAACGTGTCTTAGCTCACTCAAATTTTTCGCTAACAGCGGCCCGGCAGATCGTCAAAGATCACTTCAAACCCAATCCCTGGATCTACTGGGCGGACTTCCTAGTTAGTTATGGTTTGGGAGTGTTCTGCTTTCAGAAGGTGAGAGGCGGCACGATGTTGACGCCTCATCAGGGAATCACGGGCGAGCTTTCACAGGTCTTCTTTTTTTTCGCGACCTGCCTGTTGTTTTATCGTTGTGCTTTGTTCATTCATGAAGTTGTCCATCATCGAAACGGTTCACTTCCTGTTTTCCGTTTTGTCTGGAATCTTCTCTGCGGTGTACCGTTCTTAATGCCTTCTTTTGTGTATTACACGCACATCGACCATCACCGTCGCAGCCACTATGGAACGGACCACGACGGCGAATACCTGGCACTTGTAAAGCGTGGACCCTGGTACATTGTTTATTATCTTTCCTGGTGTCTGGTGATTCCAGCCTTGGCAGTCGCCCGTTTTCTGATTTTGACTCCCATTGCATGGACGATTCCGGGAGCGCGTGCATTCATTCACAAACACGCATCATCGATGGTGATGGATCCGACCTATATTCGACCGTTACCGACGCGCACAACAATGCGCGTTATCTACTGGCAAGAAGCTGCTTGTTTCGCTTGGTGCCTGGGCATCGCAATCGTGCCTCCAGTGTTTATGGGGCGCTGGCCGATTCCATTTCTGGTGCACGCTTATGCAATGGCCGTCGTCATTGTTCTATTGAATTCCATCCGTACGCTTGGTTCGCATCGTTGGACGAACTCCGGAGAGGAAATGACGTTTGTGGACCAATTGGTGGACTCGGTCAACTTTCCGAATTCACCTTTGATCTCTGAGCTATGGGCTCCGGTCGGTTGTCGTTTCCACGCGTTGCATCACCTCTTTCCGTCGATGCCCTACCACCATATGGGCAAAGCACATCAGCGTCTGATGGCTGAACTGCCGGCGGATTCGCCGTACCGTCTGACTGTTGGTCGATCCTTGCCAGCGGTTCTCATGACGCTCTGGCGGCGCAGCAGGCAAGGCGACGAGCCGGCTTCTCGTGGAAGAATGTTGCGGATCCCTGGCAGATCCCAACGCCGGCGTCGCACGTCTGTCAAAAACATTTGACCCGGCCCGCAGATTCAGCTGGCTTCCGAGCCCATGATCCGAGCCCATGAATTGAGCCGGTGTCGGGTGGGGTACGGCAAAATGCAACTTGCGCCGATCGTGTAAAACGGTTAGGATGGAATCGTTCGTTGAGCCGATCGAGGTCCCTTCGGACTGCATCAAAAGTATCATGGCGCATTTTGGCGCGATACCCTGACCCGCCCCTACAGCTCATTCGAGTTCCAAAGGAATGTTCTACATGAAAAAGGCGATCTCTTTTTTCGCTTGCTATACATTCGCGGTCATCATCGTCTCGTTGATCAGCGCCGTACCAACGTTCGCCAACGATACAGTCGTAGGGATTGTTGCGGAACAACCTGCTGAGGGACCGTTCGTCAAGACGGACAAGGGATACATGATTCCTTACGTTGCAAAAATACCGGGAACGGATGTGGAATACACGATGATTCCGATTCCGGGGGGGACTCTAAAAATGGGAAGCCCCGACGATGAGGAAGAGCGATCAGAGAACGAAGGGCCACTGCGCGAAATCACCATCGAGCCATTTTGGATGGGAGCAACTGAAGTTACCTGGGCTCAATACAAGCCATACATGAGGATGTACCGCCTTTTCAAGGAGTTTGAGTTGGAGGGTATCCGACTGGTCACGGATGAGAATAAAGTTGATGCCGTCACCGCACCAACGCCGCTTTACGAGCCAAGCTTTACTTACGTATTGGGCGAAGAACCCGAGCAGCCAGCGGTCACGATAAGTCATTTCGCGGCGCGACAGTACACGAAGTGGTTGACTGGTTTAACGGAAAACTTTCATCGACTACCCACTGAAGCGGAGTGGGAATATGCATGCCGTGCCGGCACCGACACCGCTTACTCGTTTGGCGACGACGCCGAATTGATCGACGATTACGCGTGGTATTACGACAATTCAGATGACATGTACCATGCGGTCGGTCAGAAGAAACCGAATCCATGGGGTCTTTACGACATGCATGGAAATGTCGCCGAGTTAGTCCTCGATCAATACAAGGAAGACGCGTATCAACAAGGCGACAAAAAGACGGCTGAGGATGCGGTGATATGGACAAGTTCCATGTTCCCACACGTGATCCGCGGAGGTGGATGGGCGAGCGACCCACCGGTTCTGCGAAGTGCGGCACGCGGGGAGACAGAAGACTGGCGGATCGAAGATCCAAACCTGCCCAAGAGCCCCTGGTGGTTCACCGATGAACCAGCCTTGGCCGTGGGATTTCGTTTCATCCGCCCGCTCGACGCTCCGGAAGAACGCACCAAATTCTTCGAGGTCGACAACGAAGTTTTGGCAAACGCTGTTAACGACCGGATGGAGGAAGGTCGGGGAATTTATGGGTTGGTCGATCCCGCGTTACCGGATGCCAAAAAGAAGAAGTAGCTCAGCCGCCTAGCTTGAGCTGCGTGAATTCGCGGATGCGATTCGTGATCGCTGGCTCGACCGGCAACCGCTCCATGCTGCTGGCTCCATAAAATCCAACGACCCCTTCCGTGTGGTCGATAATGTATTGTGCGTCTTCGGGCTCCGCAATCGGGCCGCCATGACAGAGTACGATGATGTCCGAGTTGATTTTTTTAGCGGCATCATGCATCTCCTGAACACGACGAGCCGCCAGCTCGAGCGTCACGGCGGTTTCTGCACCAATACTGCCCTTGGTGGTGAGTCCCATATGTGGGATGAGAATATCTGCGCCAGCTTCTGACATCGCCGCTGCCTCTTCGACATTGAAGGCATAAGGAGTCGTCAGAAGATCCATCGCACGAGCCTGGCGGATCATCTCAACTTCCAAGCCAAAACTCATGCCGGTCTCTTCGAGATTGATCCGATAGTTGCCGTCGATCAATCCAACCGTCGGAAAATTCTGCACACCCGCGAAACCAGCGTCCTGCACCTGCTTGAGAAACAAGTCCATCCGACGGAAAGGATCCGTCCCACAAACGCCAGCCAATACCGGCGTCTGTTTCACGACAGGAATCACCTCGTTCGCCATCTCCATGACGATTGCATTCGCATCACCATAGGGCATGGTACCCGCTAGAGAACCACGCCCAGCCATGCGAAATCGGCCCGAGTTATAGATGACAATCAGATCAATACCGCCGGCCTCTTCAAGTTTCGCGCTGATGCCAGTACCGGCGCCACCCCCAATAATGGGAATGCCCTGATCGATCTTTTTGCGAAGCCGTTCCAGAATCTGGCTGCGTGTATGAACTGTCATCTGAGTTTCTCTCCTGCTTTCTATCTGAGAACACTCATCACTTAAAGACACTCAAGCTTCCGAAGATCGCGAAAAACACGACTGCGGCGACCAGCAAGATAACGCTCCGCCACGAGTTCCGATAGACGCCCAACCGTCGTTCGCTACCGTTCAGCCATAACAGGACAATCGCCAGCATCGGAATGCATAACGCACCGATAAACGCGTAGAGTTTTTGAACTTGTTTGAAGTCAACGAAAAGTCCCATGGCGGGAACGGTTGCAATGCCGTAGAGAAACCATTGGTACATCTTGGACTTTTCGTTGATGACTGGCCGTTCGGCGTTGTGTTTTCCCATCAGCGAACATACGTCGGCGAACAGATAGGGAACACTCTGCCAGACGCCCAGCAAGCTACTGAAAAACGCTGCCCAGGCTCCCACGAAAAACGCTTGTCGAGCCATCGGACCTGCCGCTCCCAGCGCGGGTTCGAGTCGATCCGCGATCGTGACGATAAGATTTGCATTCGGTTTCCCGGCGTTCTCCATATCCGCTAATTGACTTCCAATGATAACCATTGCTATTCCAAACAAGGCCGTCATTGCATAACCCACCGCAAGATCGATCCGACATGGAACAATCCAGTCCGTTGACTGCCGACCCTCTTCTCGAATCCAATAGCCGTAACACAAAACGGTAACCGTCCCGCCGACTCCACCAATCAATGCAATCATCCATTGGAGATCCTCCGCATCACCGCGAGTGAAGGAGGGGATCAGCAAACCACGCACGACCTCATCCCAGGCTGGCTGCAGAGCAATGGCTGTCGCGATCACGATCAGAAACATCGCACCAATACAAACTGCCATTACTTTTTCAAAGACCTTGTAGCCACCCAATTTCACCAGAATGAGTGCAACAAAGCTATTAAGCAAACCATAGATGATCTTGTCTCGCGTCGGATCACCGAGAGGCAAGATTGCCTGCCCGGCGACGCCACAGGCACTCATCAACGCCGCTCCAACAAAACAACTCCAGATCAACAGATAAAGGAGAAAGCAGCTTTTGACGACCGTCCCGCAACGAGTCATAGCGCCTTCGATGAGCGTGTCTCCGGTCACCAATTGCCAGCGTGTGAGACCTTCATTGATGGTGTATTTCAGACCAGCCCCGATCAGAACGGCCCATAAGACGGTGACGCCTAGATGACCTCCAGCAAATGCGCCGGTGGCCAGATCACCCGCGCCGACCCCGGTTGCGGCGACAAGGATTCCGGGGCCAATGATTGTGAATATTCCAATTCGCCTGGATTTCATAAAACCGCCATTTCGCGCTCAACCTGGCTTCACTTGCTGCGTAACATCTTGCACCGTCACAATTTTTATAGCAACCGTAGACCTGCGGTTTGCCTGCCGGTCATGATCCGCTTTGGGCTACAATAGTAGCCATGACCATTTCTCGTCGTGCAATCGTTATCCGCTTTGCCGCCATCGCGTGCGGTCTAGCACCCTTCCTGCTTGCTGAATTGTTTTTCACGTGGGCTGGCTGGGGTCGACCGGACGACCACGTCGACCCGTTTGTCGGATTTCGTAACACACGTCCACTGTTCGTCCTCAACGAGGAGGGAACCGACTATGTGATCCCCAAGGGAAGACAGGTCTGCTTCCGCCCCGAAACTTTCTCAGCCAAAAAGAGCACGGATGAATTTCGGATTTTTTGCCTCGGAGGATCGACGGTCCAGGGACGACCTTATGCCATCGAAACATCATTCACGACCTGGTTGGAATTGAGTCTGCAGTCGGCAGATCCGTCCCGTCAGTGGGAAGTTGTCAACTGCGGTGGGATTTCCTACGCCAGTTATCGTCTGGCACCGATCCTGGAAGAAGTTTTGGACTATGGACCGGACCTGGTGATTCTGTACACAGGGCATAACGAGTTTCTGGAAGATCGCACCTATCGACATATCAAGCAGCGTTCAGAAATCCTCAACAAAGCCATTGAGTTGGCGTCTCATTCGCGGACCTTCCATGTGATGAGATCGGCGATCTTGGGTAACAACTCAGCCGAGCAGGACCCGACGACCGAATTGCCGGAAGAAGTCGAAGCGCGTCTGGATTATCGCGGTGGACTCGACAAATACGTGCGAGATCCGATCTGGCACGCTGGTGTTGTTGGCCATTTTGAGTTCAACCTAAGACGGATGATCGCGATTTGCGATCGCGCGGGAGTCCCCGTATGGCTTGTGGATCCCGTCAGTAATCTACGGAACTGTCCCCCGTTCAAGACCTCCCATCGAGACGATCTGGATGACGTCGACTTCCAGCGCTGGCAGGAACTGCGGATGGGGGCGACGGAGCATTATCGGAAAAACATGCCCTTGGCCATCAACATGCTGAAACAAGCTGCTGCGATCGACGACCAACATGCCGGCCTCTGGTACGACTTGGGAAAATCTTACGAAGTGATCGGCCAATACGATCTGGCAGCAGTCGCCTACCGTCGATCGCGCGATTCGGATATCTGCCCACTGCGAATGGTCGAACCACTTTATGACGCCTTGTTTGAGGTTGCGGAATCGACCGGAAAGCCGGTCATTCCCGTTCGAGAATTATTTGAAACCCACTGCGAACACGGCATTCCTGGCGGATTTCTTCTCGTGGACCATGTTCATCCTTCGATCACGGGTCACCAAATGATCGCGGAACTGTTGATGGAGCAAATGGAATCGGCGGCCTTTGTGTTGCCTCACCCTGGCTGGCAAACCGACCGAGACGCCCGATATAAGACCTACATGGAAAGCCTAGACGAAAAATATTATATCGAAGGCCAAAGACGGCTCGGCGGATTGCAATCCTGGGCCCAAGGCCGTGCCACGCAGGAGCGAGGTGAAATCGACGCGTCGGGCACGCCCAACACCGCCAAAAACGACGAACAACCGTGATTCTTTCGATCCCATCTGGCGAGAAATCGGTTTTTTGGCAAAATCATCGGCGGAGTTTCTGCGGATATCAATTCCAGGTGAACGGAGATGATGGACAAGACGACCGAGCATGATTATCGCGCAGCGCTGGAGTTTCTGTACGGTCGCATTAATTTTGAGCGATCGGCGAACATGCCTTATAGTCTCGCCGAGCTGAAGCTCGCTCGTATGACCCGCTTGCTTGAGCTTGCAGGCAATCCCGAACGTGACCAAAAGATCATTCACATTGCCGGGACCAAAGGAAAAGGATCGGCCTCTCATTTTGTCAATTCGATTTTGACGCAATCGGGATTTCGCACGGGCAGGTTCACGTCGCCTCACCTCTATCGAATTGAAGAACGGTTCGCAATCGATGGGATACCGTGCTCACCCGAGAACTTACTCTCGTGCATCGAGACATTAAGGCCTTTGATCCTGGAAATGGATCACGAAGCTTCTTTGGAAAGCAGTCACGGTCCAACTTACTTTGAGATCACAACCGCCATCGCCCTGCTCTATTTTGCTCGTTCCAACGCCGACTACACAATCCTCGAAGTGGGATTAGGCGGGCGCCTGGATTCTACTAATGTTTGTCAACCGATCGTGTCATTGATCACGAGCATCAGTTTTGATCACACTCGACAATTGGGATCGACGCTTGAATCGATTGCGCGAGAAAAAGCGGGGATCATCAAGCCACAGCGCCCGGTGGTCAGCGGCGTCACGAATCCGGCAGCTCGCGCCGTGATCGAAACGATCGCCGAACAGCGTGGATCGCCATTGTATCAATTGGATCGTGACTTCGCCGTCAACTATCACAGCCCCACACGTCTCGACGAAAGTCAACCGGTCGCCGAGTTTTACCAGATGAAGAATGGCCAAGCGCAGAAGAAGTTCGATTCGGAAATCGGCACGCTTGGTCGTCACCAGGCAGCGAACGCGGCAGTCGCTGTCGCGGCGTGTGAGCAACTCAAAGAATCTCGTATCGATGTGGCGGCGATTCAACGAGGCTTATCGTCAACCCATTGTCCAGCACGCATTCAGATTACGCATCGCAATCCACTTGTCATCCTGGATACGGCACACAATGTTGCTTCGGTCGACGCACTTTGCGAGGTGCTTGCCGAAAGCCAGCAACCAAGCCCGTCGGTGTTGCTGTTCGCATCCACTCAAGAAAAAGATGTGCGGGGCATGCTACAAAGTCTCGTCCAACAATTCAGGACCATCATTTGCACACGATACCTTTCAAATCCCCGCGGTGTGGCGATTGAAGAAGTCGCAAAATACGCCCGGCAATGTGCGGATGAACAAAATCAAACAGTGGAAGTCATCGAAGTCGCGACGCCGGATGAGGCATGGTCCCTTTCACAACGTTTGGCCGGTGAGGATGGCTTAATCTGTGTGACGGGATCGTTTTTCATCGCTGCTGAAATTGGAGAACGTTTTAGGCAAAGCGACAAACGATTGCCTGAACAAAACCATCAGGCAATGCCCTGACCAGATCGGTCACTCGGCTTCCGCTGGCGTTTCCTGCTCAGCAGGCGGTTCTTCGGGGGCGGGTTCTTCTGCAGCAGGCTGAGCTTCGGGAGTTGATGATGGTGGTGACGTCCCGTCATCAGGCAGATTGGCGACCAAGGGAACCTCTTGCGATAACAGCTTGTTGCGAAGATCTTCGCTCCAAACCGATGCACTGCGATAGGCTTGGTCCCGATCGGTGAGTTGATGCTCTGCTTTCGTCCCGTTTCTTAAAGGGGTCGAAGTCTTGAGAGCATCGCTGGCAAATTGCGTTCCATCGTAAATCGAACCGGATTTGATCGGGCCAGCTCCAAAGATCCATTTACCGTAAGCCGTACTGCGGGCAACCGAGAGATCCGATTGCCAAACGGGTAGACGCGTCTCGCGATGATAAGCAAAGACCGCAATCTTCGCCGCCGCCGAATCATCCGTAAGTCGAGCTAAACTGATCTCCGGCAAAACAGGCAGCGGCGGAGTTCCGGTCACGATCGACGCAGCAGTATTCAATCCCTGACTGGCGGGCACCCCGATATTCACATCGTTGCCATCCGCTCCCAAAGCTCCAACTCGCGGCTCAACAATGTATTTTGCTTCCTCTCGGTCTTCCTGCAACAAGCATCCCGCCAACGCCATTTGCTGGCGGATCGAACTAATGATGTAGTCCGAATTGACGAAACCAACGCCCTTCACTTGGCGAATGTACTGCGTATCGAGAAAGACTGATTCACCCGAAAGCGGCGAAAAGTCGATGTTCGCAACCGACCGATCCACAGCGTCAGAAAGTAAGAGTTGGTCCGTCGCCATCTGGTCGCGAATCGTACCGCAACCGACAAACGACAGGCATAAAACTAGCTTCGCGAGTGCGCAGGCCACACCGCTGTGAAATCGGCTGATGTCGAACTGGATCTTCTTTCGCTCCACAGTTTGGTCTCCGCCATCTTGCGAGGACAGCGGTTTATCTCGAGCGGGTATTGGTCATCTACTCTAGGAAGGGGAGTGTCAGGGCCCATGAACCAAGTCGTGGCACCCACGTACCAACCAAGATATACCGAAGCCGGCCAATAGCTTCCAGTCGAATTTCGATGAGACGATAAAGCCAGCTGCAATGCTAGCGAGCTTCGCGCAAGCTGGCACAGATCAACGATTCATCACTGCGAATGAATACGTGGCCGTCTGCGAAGGCCGGGTGTGACCAGCAGACGCCTTTGCCGCGCCGTTTGAGTTGCGCAACCGTCGGCTGAATTAATTGCGCACGGCTGATCTCCTCAAATCCTTCTGGCGATAGCTTTGCAATCAACAATTCACCACGCTCGTTAAACATCCAGACATGATCCGCGTTTTGGACCATGTGAATATTGCTCCACCGATCTCGCGGTGTCGCTGTGGTATCTTCCCAGATCCGTTTACCGGTCTCGGCATCAAGACAGCGTAGTTCGCCGTAGCTGTCGACTCCGTACAGATAGTCACCGATCATGATGGGAGTCGACATGATGGAATGAAGCGCATCGGTGTCCAATTCGCTCGGCCCCCGAGCTCGCCAAATCTCTTCTGCTGTGGTGGCGTCTTCCGCCAAACGCAGCATCTTTGATCCATCGTAAAAGGAAGTGACGAACAAACGGTTTTTGTGAAAGACAGGTGTTGCAATGGCAATGACCATGTTTTTCGGAGGCATTTCTGATTTCCAATAGACCTTGCCCGTCGCCGGGTTCAGACCCACGATATTGTCCCCGGTCCAACAGACTAAGACGGGTTTTCCGGCTTGCTCAATGAGAATTGGAGCGGCATACGAGGTCTTGTCAGACAAGGACCGCCACACCTCTTCGCCCGTGCGGCGATTCAATGCAACGACACACGCATCCGGTCGACCACCAATCATCAGAATGACAAGTTCTTCATAGATGAGCGGAGCCGTCGCGATACCCCAAATCGGGATCTCGATTTGAAAGCGGTCAAGCAGATCACTTTTCCATTGCAGATCGCCGGTCTCAGCGTCGAAGACGTGCAAATGCCCCATCGCACCCAACGCAAAGGCTTGGCCATCATCGATCGTCACTGCCGCTCGCGGCCCCGCCTGGTATCCAATATTTCGATACTGACAAGGATAGGTGTGGCTCCAGATTGAGCCACCCGTCTTCGCATCAAAGCACAAGACACGTTCCTGTTGCTCTTCGGTCTCCGGACGGTCCGTCAAGTAGACTCGCCCATCTGCAACCGTCGGTCCGCTATAGCCCGGGGCAACAGGAACCGACCATTCATGCGGAATCGAGTCGCCGGAGAACTTTTCGACGAGTCCCGCTTCATTCCATTTTCCGTCGCGGTTCTGACCTCGCCACTGAGGCCAATCTTCTGCTCGCAAATTTGTCGTCAAAAAACAGATGGTGAATCCGGTTAGCAGCAAAATAGATCGGTTCATATCGGTCGCTCAACTATCCTAAACGTGTGCGTGAAATCGTGGTTTTTCGGTAGCTCCCTGGATCTTTCCGACCACACCATCATTGGATGACGAAGCTGGATTCACCGACCGATCCAAAAGCTCCCCCAGTTTATCGCCTGTGCAGTTCGTCGACCACTTTCGAGACACGGTTTCCATGAGACAGGTCATAAAAACAGAAATTCGATCTACTGTCGAATTAGCGGAATTAATTTCTGCAGAAATAGCTTGCCAGCATTGGCGATTTGCAGAAAGACATGAGTCGAAGCGATCGCAGTCCCAGCAGATTGTCAGAGCCAAAACGGGCAGCTATGCGATCAACAAGGAAGAGAAGTAGCAGCGATCGGAGGCGCAGGGCGCAAAAAAAAAGGCTGCCGGTCGACTCAATGAGTTCGACCACAGCCTGAATCAGTTAAACTCGCGGCTGATCGCGACGATTGGAGTCGCTGCGAGAATGACGTGGATCAGGCGTGCTGAGCACGAGCCTTGAGCGATCCAGGCCAACGCCAAAAATGGTTCCTCCGCCGGAATCTTGCCGCTGTTGAGTTTAACTGTCTACTCGTAGTTTACACCATGCACTGCAATTGGACAGCAATCTAAATCGGCAATTTGATGGCTTTGGTTCGGCTCAATCCGAAACAAAACTCGAAATCGATTGGTCTTTTATCTGATCTAAGATAACAACCAAAGTTTGTGCCAAAACATGAAAATTTTGGAGTCGGATAAAGCCGATCAAAGAGGGTATAAGGAAATTGGAACCAACGGGTTGATTCACCCAAGACGAGTTTTCGACGATCCCACAGGTTTTTCACCCATCGACACCCGGGAGAGATTTGGATCGTTCCGATTGCCGAAAACCGTGTCGTTCTGTTCGAATCCGACCTTCGCACAGATCCGCGATGCGGTGGGGACCGCGTTTCATCTGATTGACGATCAGTGAATACTTATCCTCATCAACGTAATCGTTAAAACCACTCAAACGATCCAATTTCCTGCCAGCAGTGCTTTAATTACAGGTCGAGTGGGACACCCGACCGGTACGATACTAACTACACCGACCGAGGCTACGTCTTTGAATCTCAAAGCGGGTCAGGCCGGCTGAATCCGTGCACCGTGCCATGCAGCGAGGCAATCGCTTCCCTCGTGGCCGACTGGGGGCCAGCGTGCCCGGCGCACGTTCAGCCGGCTTGGGCCGCTTTTTTTCGTAATTTGGGCGGTCTGGTAGCCCCTCTGGGCTCTCTTCAACGGTTGCGATCTTAAGCCGGGCAAATTACGATGGCTATTCAGTTTGGTGGTTTAGGCAGGGTCTGCCCCGACAACATCTAGCGCCCTGTCAGCTCGGTTACAGAGTAAGGGTCCTCGCATGTTCCGAATTCATCTTCGTCTATGTTTCATCGCCGCATTGGTTATTGGTTTGCCATCCATTACGACGGCTGACGAAAACGATGCGCGGAAGAGCCTAGGTCAAGGAATCCACCATCTGCATCAAGGGCAATTGGCTGAAGCGATCGCTAGCTTCGATGTTGCGAGTGTTGAATTGTCGCAGGATCCCCGCGTTTATTTCTTCCGAGGTATCGCTAAGTCACGAACAGGCCAAGCAGATGCAGCCAAATCAGATTTTCAGCGCGGCGCACAGCTAGAAGCATTCCTGGGACGTCAAGACATCGGTCTTGCTCTTCAGCGAATTCAGGGTGTCGAACGGATTACGATTGAAGAACATCGTGCGGATGCACGGAAACTTGCCAAATCACGAAAACTGACGGTGCCCGATACGAATGCAGATAACGGCGATAGCAACAGCGGACAAGCTGTCTCTCCCGTTGTTGTATCCGAGATTCCGGGCGAGGAAGATCTGGCTGCGGATGAGAATGATCCATTCTCGGGGGAGAACCCGGAGAGGCTAGGTCGTGGAGATGCTGTAGCAATCCCGGAAGCAGCAGCACCCACTGAGCCGCAAATTGCAGCGGACGAAGGGGACGTGTTTGGAGACTTCGACGATAACGCGAATAACGACGACTCGTTTCCCGCCGACGACGATTTTGGGAATGCCGAATTCGACGACAGTAATTTTGGCGCCACCGAGAACCCTCAAGGGGGTTCCGGATCAGGAGCTTTCGGAGCCATTTTCCGAGCCTTGACTCGTACTGCCGCTCCCGGAGGCGAAGCTTTAATGCGGAATATTGGAGGCGCAGTGCCGATTCCTGGCGTTGATGCTCCTGCCATGGATGATGACGAAGGTTTTACCTTTGATGAGAACGAATCGTTCGACGGTGAATTCGGTGACGGTGAATTCACTGAGGCTGCATCCGAAGATGCTGACGATCCATTCGGATCTGGCGCGGTCCCCAGGATTGTGGACGATGAAGGCGCACCCTTAAATGATGGTTTTAACAGCGAAGATACTCCCGATGAAGCAGACGACTCCGATCCATTTGGCGACGACTCCGATCCATTCGGTGGCGATGCTGATCCGTTTGGTGATGATGCTGATCCGTTTGGTGATGATGCTGATCCCTTTGGGGATGATGAAGACCCGTTTGGCAGCTAGTCAAATCTCTGCCAGTTTGGTTTTCTGTTGCACAGCCCTCGTTATCACCATGGCGTCGGCAGCGCCGACACTCCAATCGGTATCTCCACGAGGACTCCAAGTTGGAGAGTCCACTCGGATGACCATTGACGGTTCCGACTTTGGTGAGCACCCGCGTATCTACCTCGATGTCGACGGGATTTATCACACGGCTGACGTCAAAGTCGACGGTGGGCGACTTGTGGCGGATGTTCATTTGGGAGAAAACATTTCAGCGGGCCTCTATCCGCTCCGAATCGAATCCGATTCCGGCCTCTCCAATGCCTTAATGGTCGGTATCGACCGCCTGCCTCAACTTAACTTTCAGGGTGAGGTAGATTCGCTTCCAGTCGCCCTCCACGGCGAATTGTCGGGCGATCAAATTCTGGAGGTGAAGTTTGAGGGCCAAGAAGGCCAATCGCTGGTAATCGATGTCGAGGGACAACGACTTGGCTCAAAGTTACGACCGGTCCTGCGATTGCTCGACCCAACAGGTCGCCAAATCGCAGTCGGGCGTCCACTCGGCACGATCGCTGGTGACGCGCGCATCTCGGCGACGCTGCCTGAGGATGGCGAGTATCGAATTCTGTTGCATGACGTTGTTTACAAGGCACCGGGTCCCGGTTGGTTCCGTTTGAAAATCGGTGATCTTCGATTTGCAGATCTTGTCTTTCCACCCGGCGTGTCGGCGTTATCCAACAACCAGGTTGAATACACGATCTCAAATCTGTCGACGCCCGTTCATGTCAATGCAGAGCCGGGATTCGGATCCACGTTAGCCGTACCGTGGCCATCCGAAAACGAGGCGCTTTACACGGGTGCCGCGCCACGTGTTACCCATAGCACCCTGGCAACCTCAGAATATCTCGAAGAACAATTGTCCAACGACAGACATTGCAGTATACCCGCCGCCGTCAACGGTCGTTTAAGCGAAGCGGAAGACGAAGATTCCTTCCACATACAAGTAACGCCCAAGAGCAAGATTCGGTTTGATCTTCAGTCACAACGATTGGGATCCCCTTTGGATGCAGTACTGATTGTTGCAACAGCCGATGGAAAACAACTGGGTCGCAGCGATGACCAGTCGGGCACCCGGGACCCAGGTCTGGACATCGAAGTGCCAGCAGATATTTCGGAACTGACCGTCAAAGTCAGCAGTTTAATTCGAGAAGGAGGTCGGGACCACATCTACCGACTTCTCATCACTCCCCAAACACCTCGATGGCGAGTTTCAACGAATCTCGGCCAAATCAATTTGCCGTCAGGCGGAAGACAGGTACTGCCACTGGATGTTGATCGTGGTGGCAGCAACGGACAACTCGAATTACAGCTCGCACCCATGCTACCTTCGGTTAAGCTCGAACACGGGACAATTCATCCTGACGACGAAGTGCCGATGGCGGTTGTGCGCGCGACGGACACCACGACCGGGTCGATGCCATTACAATTTGGAGCCTTTGACTCCTCCTCAAATCGGGCCGGTCATGTGAGCCGACTCATTTCAGCTTCCTTTCCCGGTTCCGATTATCAATCACATTGGCGTGAGTCGATTCCACTTGCGATCATCGAATCGAATCCGATCGGAGTCGATTGGACGACCGATGCCATGCGATTTGCCCGCGGATCCACAGTCGCCCTACCCATTCATCTTGAGCGAGACGATCGTGCCAATGGAAAGGTGCGACTCTCGTTAATGATGACTCAGAAACCCGTCACCAAAAAAGAAGGAGACAAACAGGTTCCCGATCTCGATCGCACGTTGCGTCTCGGCGAGACTCCTTTGATGGAGGCCGACGTCGATGAGGGCCTGATTATGCTTGTGGTTCCTCGAGAGGTGGCCAAGAAATCATGGGGCCTGATCGGGAAAGCAGAATTGCTTGCAGAAGACGGATCAACGGTGCTAGCAACCGCGTACACTACACTGCAGCGTGTCGAGCTCTTCGACGCGGTCGCACTTTCTGCTGAGATTCCCGCCGAGATTACCGTTACCGCCGGCAATGATGAGCCGGTTGACTTGAAGGGGACGATCCAACGCGACGAAAGCTTTGAGCAGCGAGTGCAAGTGACGTTGCAGGGGCTGCCTAAAGAGGTCACACTAAGCCCCTTGGTCGTAGAGCCAAGCGAAGCGGATTTCACGTTGCCGATTCGTTTTGAGGCGGATGCCAAGGCGGGCGAATACAAGGATATTCGCATCGTCGCCACCGCCCTGGATGATGAGGGGCACCCCGTCGAAATCAAAACGCAATCCAACCCGTTTGTGCTCAAGATCCAACAGGCTGAATAGTCTGCCTTTTTGAGGCTCGTCGAACGTCATTGAACAGGGCTCGATCGCGTATGAGCTCTGACATCCGAGCCCTGACATCGCATTGATGAACATGGAGGTCATCGCATGCGGATCATGGAGATTGTATCTGGCACCGCGGTGAACGGAGCCGTTGTCACCTGTGTCGAAACGACACGAGCCTTGATCGAGCTAGGCCATGACGTGACACTCATCTGCCGACCGGATGCATGGGTCGCGGAACAACTGGAAGGCGAATTGGAGATTGTCTATTCGGATCTTCACCGTTGGCCAACCGATGAACTTCGTCGAATCGCGACGATGGCTCGGGAGAAACAAATTGACGTTCTGCACACTCACATGAGTCGTGCCAACTTTTTTGGTGTTCTACTTCGTCGCTTCTGGAAGATTCCCTGCGTCGCCACGGCGAACAATCGATACATTCAAGGACATTGGATGTTTAACGACCATGTGATGGCGGCATCCGAGGCAACCCGAAAGTTCCACCGTCGTTATAATCTTGTCCCCGCTCGGAAGATCGACGTGGTTCACAATTTCATCGACGATCGAAGGTTTCATGCAACGGCAGCGGACAAGGGGATCGCTTTACGGGACGAGCTTGGCATCGAACGTGACTCGATCTTGATCGGTGCAGTCGGAGACATCTTGGAGCGGAAAGGATTAATCTACCTGGTACGAGCCTTACCGGAGATACGGGATGCTGCTCCCAATGTCCACCTTGTCAGCGTTGGCTATCCCGAACAGCCTTATGCTGGGAACGTGAGGGAGGAAGCCAAGCGACTCGGCGTCGAGGGGCATATTACCTGGGCGGGATATCAAAGCGACGTGACGGCCGTCATGTCGGCGTTGGACGTCATGGCCCTACCAACACTCGAAGACAACCTGCCGTTGTCAATTCTGGAAGCGATGGCCAGTTCGATTCCCATCGTCGCCACCGATGTTGGGGGTATTCCCGAATGCGTGGTCGACGGAGAAACGGGCTATCTCGTGCCGCCGGCGGATACAAAACAGTTAGCAACGGCCTTGATCAAGGTGCTAACCAACGAAGCCCATCGGCACGAACTTGGCAACCAAGGCCGAGAGTTCGTCAGTCGCCATTTTTCTCGGAAGAGTCAGATGGCAAGGCTTGAACAAGTTCTCGAGAAAGTCGCCGCCTGATCAGATCAAAACCGGTTTTTCCAGCTCACGTCGTGCCACTGCAAATTGGCCTGCGTGCATCATGGGATGCGAACCGATCAAGGTGAACAAGTGCCCGACGGTCGGGCAATGATCGCGAATCCATTCCGGACTGGGCAAATCAAGATTCTCTACCGGTAGTTCTTCCAGCGCGGTGAGCGTTGCTTGGCGTACTTGCTTGAACAACGCTTCATACTCTTCCTTACTGCAGAATTGATTCGACTCGTCGCTTCCGCGGGTCTCCTTCGAATGCTGTTCCACAAATCCCTGTGGTAAATCCGCTGCTTTGCCGGGACAGACGGATTCGAGCAAGTGAACTTCCGAGACGATCAAGTGCCCGAGCTGCCAGGCGAGATGATTACAACCCTTCGAGGGACGCTGCATCAAATCAGCATCCGACAGATCACTCACGTAAGTATTCAAAACGTGTAAACCCGTATGCATCGTTGCTCGCAGTGCCTGTTTTGTATCCATGGTGATCCCCAGCGTATTGAACGCTCATGCGTATTGAAGGCAAAAGTGCATCGAAGAAATCGAGTCGTCAAAATGCGAATTCTGATTGGCAGTCTACGGCAGGAGAGTAAAACTCGCAATCGACTCGATTCGAATGCCTCGAGCGACTGATCGGTTGCTCATACTCGATCCAGAAACCGGATAAACGACGGAAAGCTTGCCAAACTTTGAGTCGCTGCAGTACTGTCAATCGCGACCCAAAGAAGCTAAGGACGTGGCGATAGGCTTGAAATCCGTAGTTACAGCGGTAATCATGAGCGCTCTGGGCGGCTGAGTCGGCCACCCTCCACCAACACGAGGAGAATTTCGATGACCCAATCTCGTCGCTCTGCTATGCCCATTTATCATGCTTTGGCAGTTGCCTGTTTGTTGATTGTTTCCAGCACCTCATGTTCGAATCAATCCGCAACCAAGCCAGCAACCGAAGATTCCAATGCAGCAGGAGAAACGGTGGTGAGCAGCGAGACATCAGCAGATCAGGCGTTACGACACGCGGTGTTTTTCAAATTCAAGGACACATCATCACCTGAGGATGTGCAAACGGTTGTCGACACTTTCGCGGCTTTACCGACCAAGATTGACGCCATTAAGGATTTTGAATGGGGAACCAATAACAGCCCCGAAGGAAAGGACGACGGTTTCACTCATTGCTTCTTTATTACCTTTGCGGACGAAAAAGGTCGGGAAGAATACCTGCCTAACGCCGACCATAAGAATTTCGTGGATACGCTTTTGCCACATTTGGACAAGGTGTTTGTGCTCGACTATTGGGGTGACCCCAGCGAACCCGCAGAAAAAGAGTTGCGGCATGCAGTCTTCTTCAAATTCAAGGATGATGCGGCGCCGGAAGATGTCGCCAAAGCCGAGCAAGCGTTTGCCGCCTTACCCGAAAAGATTGATGCGATTAAGGCCTTCGAATGGGGAACCAACAATAGTCCGGAAGGTCACGATGAGGGATTCACCCACTGTTTCTTCATCACCTTTGATTCCGAAGAGGGTCGTGACGAATATTTGCCGCACCCTGATCATCTGGCCTTTGTCGAAGTTTTACTGCCTGTATTAGACAAAGTTCGAGTCCTGGATTACTGGGCGCAGAAATGATGTTAGGTAAGACACGTATCACCTGGATTTGTCTGACGGTATTGGTTTCCAGCTGGTACGCCACGACTGTCAGTGCCGCAGATCGGCTGAATGTCTTGTTCATCGCGGTGGATGACATGCGAGTCGATCTGGGATGTTACAGACAGCACCAGATACATTCGCCAAACATTGATCGGCTCGCCTCGAAAGGCACACTTTTTCAGAAAGCTTATTGTCAACAGGCGGTCTGCAATCCATCGAGAGCTTCATTGCTCACAGGACGTCGACCCGATTCCTTGCAGGTGTGGGATCTGCCGACTCACTTTCGCGAAAACCATCCGGACATTGTTACGCTGCCTCAGCTTTTCAAAAACAATGGTTATCACACCCAGTGTATTGGCAAGATTTTTCATAACTGGCGGCAAGATGATTTCCGAGGGGACCGCCCATCCTGGTCCGTCCCTTCGGTGATGCATTACGATCGCCACGGATCGGATAAGGCTCAGGTTGCCGGCAAGCTTCCTCCCAATCTTTCTTCCGTTCCAAGAACGGAAATCCGAGATGTGCCGGACAACGCCTACTTTGACGGACGGATTGCAGATCTTGCCTGCGACGCACTTAAGCGGCAAGGCGAGCAACCATTTTTTCTCGCGGTGGGATTTTGGAAGCCGCACGCCGACTTTAACGCACCCAAGAAATACTGGGATTTGTATCCGCCAGATCAGATAAAACTAGCTCGTCGCAGGACAGCACCAGATCGGGTACCACCCATTGCACTTCATGATTCAAGAGAGATTTTGCGAGCCTTTTCGAAGCGTCAACCGACGGATGAACAAGCTCGCTCGCTTCGCCGTGGATACTATGCTGCCATTAGCTATGTTGACGCGCAAATCGGAAAGCTGCTCGACGAAGTCGAGCAGCTTGGTTTATGGGAGAACACCGTCATTGTTTTCTGGTCGGACCATGGATTCCATTTGGGCGAGCACTCACTTTGGGCGAAAACCTCCAATTTTGAATTGGATGCTCACGTGCCCCTGATCATCGTCGCACCCGGACATGCGGGTTCCCAACAGACTCAGGCAATTGTTGAGCTCTTGGACCTGTATCCAACCCTGGCGGATCTGTGCGACGTCCAACCCCCGTCTGATTTGGAAGGAGTCAGTCTTGCGCCGCTGCTGAAACAGCCCGATCTGACCGTCAAAGATGGGGCCTTAACGCAGCATACGCGACCGGCTTACCCGAGCACGGACAACCCTTTAATGGCGATGGGTTATTCCTTGCGAACACCAACTCACCGATACACCGAGTGGAGATCGACTGACGAACCGGGCAAGATCCTTGCGGTGGAACTGTATGATCACACCATCGATCCCGATGAGACCAAAAATCTGGCGGGCATTACCGAACACAGCGATGTGCAGCGAAAAACTGCCCGACAACTTTCGTCGCTGGTATCGGGCGTCAACGAATCCAACTAGTCGGAAGTGGAATCGTCGATCACGTTATCAATCCGGACAATCTCACGCATCGATTGCTCGGTATAGAGGCTGTAGTAGCTTCCCCGTTCTTGCAGGAGCTCCAAATGGGTGCCCTGCTCGACTATCTTTCCGTTCTCAATAACCAAAATGATGTCGGCTGATCGAATCGTCGAAAGTCGATGCGCAATCACAAAACTGGTCCGTCCTGAAAGAACGCGTTGCAATCCATTTTGTATTTGCCGTTCTGTTTCAGTATCCACCGACGAAGTCGCCTCATCCATCACCAGCAATTGGGGGTGTTTGAGGACGGCACGTGCAAAGGAGATCAGCTGCTTTTCACCAAGACTGAGCTGATTCCCACCCTCGCCGACATCCGTTTGATATCTCTTCTCCAAGTTCTCAATAAAATTATGGGCTCCAGCCATTTGAGCCGCATTTTCGATGGCATGCTGATCGGCATCAGGATCCCCATAGCGAATATTATCTGCGATGGTTCCGCTAAAGAGATGCGGCTGTTGCAGCACGATACCAAGCTTGGATTGAAGCCAGTGCAAACTTCGTTGCCGGTAATCAACTCCGTCAATCAGGATTTCTCCTTCCGTCGGTTCGTAGAAACGGCACAAGAGATTGATGAGCGTCGATTTTCCACCGCCTGTACGTCCGACAAGTGCTACCTGTTGACCCGATTGAATCGAAAGGTTGAATCGTTCAATAATCTGCGGTCCCTCGCGATAGCGAAAGCCAACGTCTCGAAACTCAATCGTATTGATCTCATCCGGAAACCCATCACTTCCATGTTCCGACAATCGCCGTTGCACGGCAGCGTTGTCACGTATTTCGGGTACCGCTTCAACAAGGCTGAGTACGCGTTCGGCCGACGCCTGTGCCATTTGTAATTCCGCGAACCATGCTGACATATCCTGAATGGGGGCGAAAAACAGTTGAGCGTAATACATGAACATGACTACTTCCCCGACGACCAGCCCGGCAACCAGTACCTGATGACCTCCAGTCGACAGCGCCAGCGCAATGGCAATGCTTCCAATCGTCAGCACGATCGGAAGATAGACGGCCGACAGAACGGCATTGTGAACCGAATGATGTCGAAGCTCATCAGCCACGCGATCGAAGTCCCGCAGGTTTTCATCAGCCCTCACGAACACTTTCGAGGTACGAACGCCCATAATGCCTTCGTTGTATACAGCGGTTATGTTCGAGTTTGATTTCCTTACCCGTCGAGAAGCTCGCAGAATGCGCTTTCGAAAAAAGACGCTCACAAGAAACAGCAGTGGCACAACGGAGAGCACAGCCAACGCCATCTTCCAGTTATAGACCAACATGACCCCGGCTATTCCAATCATCAAGGTTGTACCCCAGATGAAGTCCATGACACCCCAGGCCAGGATATTGGAAAGTCGATTGCAATCGGACGTAAGTCTCGCCATGAGCCATCCAACCGGCTTGGTATCGTAGAAACTGAACGACAATTGCTGCAGTTTTTCGAAGGCATCACGACGAATATCGTGGCTTACATGGGTCCTTATTTTTCCAGCACACGAGATAAATCCCCATACTGATGCACATAGCGCCAGGGAACAGATACCGAAGAGTATTCCATAGGACCAGAGGTCGACATCAACGCCGTGCTCTTCCACATCGGAAATCAGTTTGCCTGTAATGAGCGGAAAACATAAATCGCTTGCCGCGAGGCCGAATGCGACCAAGGTAAAGCTCACAGCGGTACGACGATAGTGAAGCGTATACTGCAGCAGCTTTGACCAAAGTCGCAGGTCGACCTTTTGTTCATGATCGTCATCAATCCATTCGCCGTTCATGCACCTCGACCTCCGGAAAGGTCCCGAGATATCTCATCTTCCAAGGTTCCTTGGATCATCCAAAGACGACGATAGGGGCCATCCGTCCGCAGCAGTTCATCATGCGAACCTTGCTGGACGATCCGCCCCTGGTCAAGCACAAAAATCCGATCGGCTAAACGAGTTGAGGACAGACGATGGGCGATCAGAATGGTGGTTTGTTGTCCGCGTCGGGCATCCAGAGCCCGCAGAATCTGCGCCTCGGTCTTCGTGTCCACTGCACTGAGACTATCGTCCAGGACAAGAAAACGAGGCTGTTTGATAAGAGCACGCGCGATGGCCAGACGCTGACGCTGCCCTCCGGAAAGTGTTACCCCTCGCTCTCCGATCATGGTGTCATAACCGTCGTGAAAATCGCCGATATTCTCGTGGATATCGGCTGCCCGTGCTGACTCTTGCACCTCCTGATCAGCCGCATTCGCGCTGCCCACCGTCACATTGTCGCGAACCGATTTCGAATACAAAAACGGATCCTGCAACACCATTCCAAATGCATCCCGCACAACATCGCGGCGCGTCGCCTTCAATTCGCGGTCGCCAATCGAGATGGAACCCTCGTGGTAATCGTAAAGTCGTACAAGCAGGTTCACGAGCGTAGATTTTCCGGATCCGGGAGGCCCCAATAGTGCCACCGTTTCCCCTTCTGGAATCGAGAGGTTGAGATCATGCAGCACATTACGTCCGTCGGCATAGGCGAAGCTGAGATTGCGAACCTCAATATCTCCCTGCACCGGAATCTCGGCAGACGGTTCCTCACTTTCCGTTTTGACGGTGAGAACTTCTTGAATCCGACCGATCGCCACCGTCGCCTTTCCGGTATCTGCCAAGACACGACCGATACGTCGCACTGGCCAGATGATCGTACGCACTAGCCACCAGAACAGCACCCACGTTCCCAATGTGATGGATCCCTGTATCACAAAGGTTGCTCCACCAATTAATACGATTCCAAGTTGAGAAAAGACGAGGATGTCAGAAAGAGTCCAGTACCTGGTAAGGGTCAAAAAGAGCTTGTATTCGAGGTCTCTGAATTCTCCGTTCTTGTCGAGGAACTTTTGGATTTCATACTCCTGTCTCGCAAAGGCGCGAACCACTCGAATACCGGTAAGGTTTTCTTGAAGCACCGTCGTTAGCCTGCCTTCGGCTTCGTCAACCTTTAGGAATAATCCCCGCACTTCGTGAAAGAATCTGACTGCAAAAAAAACAATGACAGGTACAAGCCCTAGCGAAAGCGCGGTCATCCAAAGATCTTGCATCAACATGATCGGAATCGCAACGATCAGAAACAACGAAACCCGCGCGATTTCGACGACTTGAGAAGCAAGAAATACACGCACCGTTTCAACATCGGAAGAACAACGCTGAACGAGGTCGCCCGTA
>Ga0163179_10000267_pt1 | contig 36607 bp, 17 predicted proteins | sample AtlANTMetagenome_FD_109643 | JGI IMG/M metagenome (GOLD analysis project Ga0163179, IMG submission 109643) | Marine eukaryotic phytoplankton communities from the Atlantic Ocean - Atlantic ANT 2 Metagenome | ecosystem: Environmental > Aquatic > Marine > Oceanic | place: North Atlantic Ocean... | reverse complement strand
CCCATGCCGTGACTACGACGAATTCCTATTCGGGGCGGCATCAACCCCATTGCAGTCCCCACAATCAGTACACCAATTCCAATCCAGCCAGTGGATAACCAAACGAGGATGGTGACAAATCCAATCACACCCATCACCATACTCCGAAGTGGAATCAATTCGTGTAATTTCAGCATGCCTTGCCCCACCTTAATCATCACAGGTACAGCAAACAAACCTGCACCGATGGTAATCGCCATCAATCGAATGTAATCTGATGGTGGTTCAAGTCCAGTCCACTGGTCGATTGGATACATCATATTGAGCGCAAGCGCCGCACCCGAACGTGGGCGTAACACAAGGTATAGGAAGGTCAGAACCATCACAGTCACAGCAGTATTCGTGGCTGAAAGAACAGCGATGACTTCGAGGTCTTGCTGACGAGTTTGGGCATCCAAATCTTCCAACTCGGGACTGCTCTCCTTGACTTCTCGAGCCTTGGCAAGCATGGCTTCATCTTCCATTTCACGGTCTACAAGTTCCGCTTGGTTGTCGCCAATAACTTCGACATCGCCACCAATCTCGGCATCCCAATCACCGAGGTCATCATCCGTAGTAGCGGAAATGAACCCACCATCTTCGGGAACTTCCAATCCATGCATACGAGCGGTTTCCGCCCGATATTCTGCAATCCTTGCACGGGCCGCAGGATCATTGATTCCACCCGGTCCGTATTCGAAATCTGCAGGGATGTAATTCGGGTCGGTCAATCGTCCCCAAAAGTTTCGAACCGTCATCACGACAACAGTTGCTTGAGCCGCAGTCATACCTGGCAGAATCGCCATCACAGCCGCACAGCATGATGACAGGAAACAGGGGACAATCAAAGGCTTGACCGGAGGTAAATCCCAGTTTGGTTCTTGGGGTGGCATCTCCGACGTGGTGACATAGATGTCAATCAGATTAGCAATCCCGAACAAGCCTGCCAATGCGGGCATCAGTAAGGTTGCGGATGGCATACCGACCGGACTACGTCCAGGCAATTCGAACACGGCCCAACCATAGAATCCCGCGAGTAAAAAGAAGGCGGTTGCAACCAGTATTCCTGCCGCACGAGAATTGTCCCCCAATCGGAAATCGATGGCTTCGAGTTTACGATAAATTCTCCACTTACCAATGTGGAAAGTAAATTCCTTCGGTTTAGGCAATGGAAATCTTGCCCACTTTGTTGTAGTTTGAACCCAGCCAGGCCATGCCAGACGTGTGGTTTCTGTAAGGATTAAGAAAACCGAGATGGCCAACAAGAGCCAGGGCAGGATGTCTCGACTAAGCTCATACAAACCAAGTCCGGGATTTGTTCCGAACAATAGTCTTGCAACCAGCAATAACGGGATGCTTAGTAAGAGTCCAAGTTGACTGCCGCGGGCGGAATATGCGACACCTTGAGCCGCGTGTCCAGAGATCAACATTCGATGCCCAGGTAGCAAAGCCAGAGCCGTATCTCCATCAGGAGCCCCAATCAAAGCACTCGGGATGTAGTTCAGGAAAGTGTGAACCGTTCCCATCGAGACGATAATTGCCGCGACAGAAGAAAGTGGGATTCCTGCACCAACGGCGATGGGTGACATGGACAGTGCAATCAATGCGACGTTGTTTACGTGGAAACCGGGAATCAGCCCGGTCATACAACCTAGGAAAATACCGACGAAGAACGAGCCCATAAGCCACGCCCAATCGAGCATATATCCTTCCAACATCACAATCACCTCTAGAGGGTTAGACAGAGTTGTGTTCCCGGGTTATCCGATGAATCAATCGCAACCAAGCGTCCGGTCCAAACTTGGACTCCTGTGCTATTTCCACCTTCATCGAATCCAGTGGTCATCGCGGTTCCATCATCGAATAGACAGATTCGATCATCGGTACCTGAAGCAACCAGCCATAAATCTCCATCAGTAGTTTGATTTAGTTCTCCATTGACATGGACCAAGGTATTGACTTGCCAAGTCCAAGCGTCCCAACCTCCACTCCACGAGAATGTGTCTGGTGGAGTATCAACTGAACCAACAGCATACAGTGGGACGTCAAGCATGATGCGTCCTTCGGCTTCATTCCAAAGCACGGTTGCATTGTAGAATTCTATGTACGTTCCTTTCTCAATCCATTCAGCGTGTGCACCCGCAATTTGGAATCTCAATGTGGTGGATCGTTCCATGTAGTCCTTGCCATCACCAAGGTAGCCCTTGTCATAATCGGGTGACACTGCTCCAGTGGTCCATCCAGCAACATTGACTTCTTTTCCAATCCAATCAGTCGGATTCGCCGCAATCGTTGCGAGCGTAGTGAAGTCTCCAATCAAAATGCCAACGGGATTTATCACGTGGTTTTCATCACTCATCTGTAAACAGATTTGCGCCCGGTCCTCTGACCAAACCAATCGCCCAGAGAATCCATCTTCGGGTAACGTGCCGTTCCAGCCTACGGTTGGAATCATACAAATGATGCCGACATTTTGTCCCCCGGGTGCGACAATCCAGTGTTCACCATGATCGATTTCCAAATCTCCATCATCATCAAGCCAAGTGTATGTGCCCTCGACAAAGACGAGTTTACCAATGTCATAGGACCATGTTTCAGCCGCTACCGCCCATGACAATCGCTTCGCACCAGCAGGATGTGTGACCTCAACTGTCGAAGATTGGACTACAATCGACCAGCGATAATTCCGCTCATCCCACTGAACCCAACCAGTCAAGTTCACTTTGGAACCAGCCTCTACCCACTCAGTGACACGACCCTGTAAAGCTACGGACAATCGGTGGTCACTATCGAGGTAGGACGGGTTGTCAATCAGGGTAAAACTCTGCCAAGTTACGTTTGGCTCAAGTGCATCGGAAAGATATCCGGAGAGGTTGACCACACGAGACTCGTAGGCAGATGCATTGGCAGAAATATCGTTCAATGTGGTATCAAACATGACGACTTCGGCACCTGCTTTTTCAGTAATTGCGCCCATCCCCTTGGAATTGATCCAAATTTTCCCGTTGTACTGTACAACTTCTCCTTCGACAATTACAGTGGAACCAATCGGTGGGACTTCACTGGTGTCATACCATCGGATTTTGACGACATCGGGTGCGTCTTCAACTTGTAAATCAACGCGGTCAGACCCATCGCTGTAGGGGTCACGGACCCAAGAAATCAGGGTCCCTTCAATCTTCACCGTTTCAGATAGGTGCTCGTGCACTTCATCGATTTCGATTCGATCTGGTTCTCGAACCACGGCATAGAAATTCAGTGTTGACACCAAGAGAACGGACAGAAAGAACGCAGCCCACATCTTCGACATGAACCCTCGACTCTTCCCAAAAGGCATGAACCTTGCCGAGTGCGCCGGTGGTCTCATTTGCTGGACTTGATGTCGGTCAAACGTGGGCAGAACTCTGACTATGGCCGTTACGCTGCTACTATTCAGTGTAAGTGTATCTCCCCTTTCACTTGAGGACGTTGCGGATATTCGCCATTCAGATGAGGGGGTCGAGATGGTCCAACTTGTCACTTGGAGTGTGGGGGATACATGGACTTACGATATCGAATTGGATGCTGTGTTGTTGGTTGAAGATAGCCCTGATTTGGCTGGTTCCTCATTGGAGTTATTGTATGGCGATGCAACCATCACCGTGGCTGCTGCCACATTACACAATGTATCAGGGCTGCTACTTCCAGCTTATCGATTGGAAATCAATGCGTACGCAACAGGTGCAGGCCGATTCCCAGAACCCAATACAGGTATTTTTGCTTCAGGTCAACTCTTGGTCAACTATCAAGAAACCCGTTGGGTGCGGATGTCAGATTTGGCAGTCATCAGTCGTTTACAATCCCTTGACTTGGATTTCGATGCATTCGGAATTTGGACAACCGGAATCGCTGATTTTGATCATGAGCATCAGTACGAACCGCCTCAGGAAGTGAATGATTTCCCAATGCGGTTGAATGAGAGTTGGAACTCAGTATCTTTGCATACTGAAACCTGGACGGGTAACGGTGGGCCTGTACAAATTTCTGAGGATGTTGTCGAAACTGAGGAAGTGATAGTTTACAAGGTCACAGAAACAGGCCAAAGTCCAGCCAATTTTGCTGGTTGTGAAGAATCATATCGTGTGTTGTGGAACAATACCAATGGAGATATTTTGGAAGATCGATGGTGGTGTCCAGCCGTTGAATTTGAAGCATATTGGTGGACCGACGACATCGCTTTGGAAGGTGTTGATGCTGAATTTTGGTTGACCGGTTATACACCTGCTGAAACACCCGAAGTTGTCGTGGCACTCGGAACCAACGTGTCAGCTCTAAATCAAATCATCAATGTCACTGTCATTGGCCCAGTCGGTCAAACCGGCACTCTTTGGCATCATGCTCAGACGTACAACTTTACCTTGGAAAGTGGAGTCGCATTTTTACAAATACTAGCTGGGAATCGAATGGACGATACGCCCACGAGTATTGATTGGGGGACCCATGGCATCATTGCTTGCGTTGAGACCAATACAGATTCTTTGAATTGCGGAGGTTCTACTCTAACATTGGAAGGCAGTGCGATTGGGGCTCTCCTTCGACAAGATGCGATTGACCGAGCACCAGTGGTGCTTGAAGTAGGGCATGAGACCACACAAAGGTTAGGTCTCTCATTCCGATTTTGAACGTGAAATTGCAGCCATTGCCAACAAGGTGATTGTCGCCAGAATTGATGGTGCAGGCAATCCATTACTGGTCACGATAGTACTCACAACGTTCGAAGCTGAATACTCATGATCGGTGAGCGTGGCTGAAAGTGTAAGTGTCCCATTGACGAAATGCTGTGACTTGACGAGATAACCCTCTTCATGATACCAATTGGTACTGGTTCTAGTTTCTCCAACAATTTGCTGATCCATCCGAATCGTTGCAACATTTTCATCGTTAAACTCTCCAACAGCGATGTCTACTTCTTCAACAGCAGTCCACGTGATTTGACGTGCTATGTTTTCTGTGAGTCGACTCGTTTCATTCCATAGAGCGCGGTTGATTCGCTCTTCTGAGATGGTCGTCCTTGTGATGGTTTCAGCAAAGTCCCATTCATTTCCAACTTCAATACCACTGGGCCAAAGCCCATCGCGTTCAATGAGTTCTTCAGTGATCAACCTAGACTCGATGTAGTTGTCTTCGCCCCCTCCGCTAAACCAAGATTCAAGGGTAATTGTTTCAACACGCTTCTCAAATGCACTTGCTCCAATCGGCATCCACACTTTGATGTTCGTCGTCACATTGAGAGTCATTGTATCGTTGGTGTATTCTGTACTGTTTGGTGTGAAGTGAACCGTCATATTGACTGAGTGTTCAACAACACTCACTCTACAATTCGTATCTTGGCCTCCAAGATTGATATTTTCATTATCTTCAAAGGTCAATCGCATTGGTACATCTTCAGTGAGATTCAACCTCTCGTAGTCTTCACTTTCAGCGGCCATTTCGGCCTCATATTCAGCGAATACAGCAGCGGTCCAACCGTCGTACTCAAACCAATCTCCACTGCGGTAATCTGGTTGGCCAATGGTGATTGCGGAAGCGGTAGAAGATGCGAGCAGCCCCACGATGAGCAATGCCACCCAGTGCCTGCGCATACCCGGCGACTTGCGGTTGAGTCCTTCAATGGAACCCATTCCACGGAACCGTTTGATTGAATAATCAGGCCCTTCACCCGTAGGGTGATACCATGTCAGAGAATCGCTATCGCGCCATCCTCGCCATCGCCGCCATTGGGTTGTTTGTCTTCCCTGTTTTGGTTGCAGCAGCCGCAACACCAATCACGTCACCTCAACCTCAGGAAGAGGTTCAGTGGTGGGAAGATACACTGATGGACAAGGACAAGGATGGCATCGATGATGACATCTGGGTTGCACTCAACAACACTGACTTTGAGTGGGTTGATGAAAAGGGCCACATTGACGTCATTGTAAACTTGGATCATTTGCCGACAGAAGACGATGTAGCTCTATTGGAGAATCAACTTGATTTCGTTCACCTACACACCTTCCATCTGATTGACAGTATTGCAGGTTCTGTTGCTGTTGACGACATTGTCCCGATGTCACGTCTTCCTGGCGTAGTAATGGTTGAATTGGACAGTGTATTGCAAATCATGAACTCTGATGTCAAAGATACTCACGGTGTTTGGGATGTCTACGAAGCCACTGGTTACGATGGATCTGGCAGCGTTGTAGCCATCATCGATACCGGTATTGACGGTCTCCACGTGGGCCTAGATGACTTGGACGACGACAACAGTACGGATGATCCAAAAATCATCGCATTCTACGATGTTGTGAACAACCCCGGTCTCACCAATGGATCGGAAATTTTCCCTTATGATGATCAAGGGCATGGGTCCCATTGCGCGGGTACAACAGCAGGTACAGGCGCCCCGACCTATGAGCACACTGGAATGGCACCTCAAGCACAGTTGGTCGGTGTCAAGGTGCTCGATGAAGGTGGCTCAGGCTCGTTCGCTGGGGTCATGATGGGCATGGAATGGACAGTCGAAAAGCGCCATGAATTCAACATTCGAGCCGCAAGTATGAGCCTGGGTGGACCTGGTGTAATTGAATTCACCAGTGCTGAAGAAGAGAGCGTTGCTCGTATGGCCAACGAAATGGTTCGTGCAGGAGTCGCTCTATTCATCGCAGCTGGTAACAGTGCAGGACCCGGTACTATTGGAACACCCGGGAGTGCGGAGGATGTCATCACCGTTGGTGCGCTTGACAAGGGTGATCAACCCGGAATTGCAGTCTATTCTAGTGAAGGTCCTACGGAAGAAGGGCGAATCAAACCAAACATCGCTTTCGTTGGTTCAAATGTAATGTCTGTAGCATCGAACACAGGGGATGGTTACGTTGATTTCTCGGGCACCAGCATGGCTACACCTGGTGCAGCCGGAGTTGCCGCTTTGATGTACCAAGCAAACCCGGAACTTTCACCATTTGATGTTCGAAATATCATGCAGGAAACTTCTGATTACAGACAATGCCATCACAAAGGTGCAAACCAACCATGCGCTGAAGATGTAACATCACTCAAACCTCGTCAAAACAACATATACGGTCATGGCGAAGTTCGAGCACATCCTGCAGTGATGGAAGCTGCAAACCAAGTCTACGGATTTACAGACATGGTCGCAGTCAACCTTTCCACATCGACATCGACTGATAACAAGGTCCATGTGGGCCAAGGAGAGTCAATCACATTCAAGATTGGAGGTGCTGCAGAAAAGGTTCAGTGGCGCACTTGGGACATGCGTGATGAGTGGATGGATCTCGACAGTTTTGTGGCTGGTTCACAAGAATTTGAAATCGAACACGACATGTTTGTTGACCGCCTCAAATATCTGCCAGGAAATACGATTGAAGGTAATCAAACCCTCATGGTACGCGCGCTTGTTGGTAGTAACTCCAGTGCAAATGTCGTCACTCACATTCATGTGATGGGAAGCGAGAAGGCGCCCGCAGATATGGACGACTCTGGATTCTTGAGTACAGGATTGATTGTTGGTGGCTTATCCTTCTTACTGTTCATCTCATTGGCAGCAGCAGCAGTCCTCTTCATGCAACTTCAGAATTTGCGTGGGACTGATTCACTGTATACCTTTGAGGAAGCACCAATTGAAGCGACATTGGAAGATGGTTGAATGAACGCGCAGGAACAAATCCTGCTGGCCGCAATTCTTGCTGGGTTGGTGGCCATAGCGGTCACGGTTGCGATTGAGAAATTTGGTGGTGTGATTGGTGGTATTCTCGGCACCATCCCCACTACCATCGTGCCTGCAGCCGCCTTCATGTGGATGGCTAAACCCAACTCTGATGCCTTTGATCCAGCCATGGGTATGGTTCCAGTAGGCATGTTGCTCAATGCCATATTCCTCTGGCTATGGAGGGTGGTTCCACCGCGAATCCCTTTGTGGGATTTTGGCAAACGATTGACCATTATAACCACGATTAACCTCAGTATGTGGTTTGCAGGTGCAGCTATTTCTGTGACGCTATTCCCTGAACAAATATCAATGTCGGTAGGCTTGATTGCACTCATCATTGGTGTTCTTCTTGGATTGTGGATTAGTCTAGATCACAAACCTGCACCACGGGGAAAAAACCGGGTTGGCCCATTGACGCTCGCTTGCAGAGGCATTGCGGCAGCCACTGCAATCGGATTGGCCGTGTGGCTTTCTCAACTCGGTTCACCCTTGCTAGCCGGCATGGCATCTGTCTTCCCAGCAATTTTCTTGACCAGCATGGTCGCACTTTGGATCGCGCAGGGTGAAGATGTACCGAGTGGTGCTGTTGGTCCAATGATGCTTGGTGCCATGTCTGTGAGTTTCTACGCCTTATTGGCTACCTTCACGCTACCTGAATACGGAGTGCTCATCGGGTCGGCGATTACTTGGGTCGCTTCGATTGGATTTGTTTCAGTTCCCGCGGCCCTTTGGTTGAGATTCAATGACAACCGTCGGGTTGAAGGATGAAGCCCGGCCCCGCAGGGCCGGGGAAGTAGATGTCGAGTAGGGCGATTCCAGGATTCTTGGTTTTCCTTCTCATTTGCTCGAGCTCCGCAGGTTGCCTTTGGCCTGAGGTTCCTGAAGCACCTGAAGTCGGACTCGAAGTGGAATCGTTCGGTGCCTACAGCGTGGTTGCTCCAATCGATACTGGAATCAATGTATATCATGACCGATTCATTCTCAACGAAACCCTACCGGATTGGTTATTGGATGGGCTTGGAGTGACCATGTGGTGTAACCTGACACAGAACGGAACTTGGCAGGAGCGATACGAGGCAGATGCATCGACTTGTTGGGATCTCATCACGGCCAGTGACATTGTTTACTTCCCAGGAACCCGCATCATCGGAACTACACCGGATGATGGAACAGATATCCCCATTTTGGACGACCCCTCGGATGGACACGGCACCGCGGTGACTGGTGCAGTACTCGATGCCAACCCCAATGCCATCATTTTCTTCGTTGAAGGGTTCAGCGATGCGGCGGTATTGGCCGCAGCAAATCAACCACTTGTTGACATTGTCACGACATCATTCGGGCCGATTGGCAGTGTGCCAGTCCCCGGAATCGAAGATGCAACTCGTATTGCTGTGGTTGAACACAACAAGGTCCACACAGGTGCGGCGGACAATACTCCTTCTCCGGCGGTTCAGGATTCTACTGCAGGCCCCCCTTGGTCAATCGGAATTTCGGGATATGCTGAAGAAGATGATGACCAAAAAGAAACTATGAGTGGTTCATACCCTGATATTGCCGCAGACTGGACACAAGTTCTGCCCAATCACGATGATACGGATGGGTACCATCAAACCTCAGGTACTTCATTCGCAACACCTCGGACGGCTGGTATTCTCAGTTTGGTCTTGACCCAGTTGCGTGAACTTGCGGGGGACATGGGATCGGGTGCTTCTGAGGAACGTGGGGGGCAGTTGGTCAATGGTACAAACCTGTCCATCACCAACAGTATGCTAAGAGATGCACTCAACCTGTCAGCCTGGTATCCTAGTTCCTCAACTTGGGACCCAACCTCGGGTACCATGCCCATCTCACCTGTTGCACCGTGCACACAGGTCGGCTGGGGCGTAGTCAACATGTCCAATGTGGAACCGCTTTTTGAGCACCTTGCCGGTATCGAAAATATGCCGAGTAGACCAGCGGATGTGGTGGCCTGTATGGAAGCCAATCAGGGGATTCGCGAGGCCTATTGGGGCGAGTGAAATTAGTTCGGTGGATTGGGAATATGGACTTCGATTCGAATGATTTTCAAGCATTTGTTTCTTCAAGACGTTCGACCAGGGATTTTTTATCCACTCCAGTTCCTGATGATTTAATTCAACAAATTATTGCTGATGGGCTCACTTCTCCGAGTTGGAGTAACACCAGGCCCATTCGGGTGGCTGTTGCTAAAGGTGATGTCCGTGATCGCCTTTCGAAAGAATTTCTTTCGAGATGGGAGGCCATAAAAGGGGCCCGTAGCGGTATTTTTGGAAAGATCAAAGCGGTCCTAAAGAGAAAAGGACTACCGACGAGCAATTGGATTGTAACGAGGCCTTATCACAAAGATTTGATTGATCGATCCAAAAATCAAGGCAAAGAATTTTTTTCATTTATTGGGGTTGATAGGGATGATAAAAAGGCCCGCGATCAATCTTGGGCTCGGAATTATGAATTCTTTGGAGCACCGGTAGAACTGTTCATTTTTACACACAAATCATTGGGTAAATATTCGGCTTCAGATGCTGGATTATTTATGCAAAATCTGATACTTTCAGCACATTCCAAAGGATTGGGCACCTGCCCTCAAGGCGCTGTTGCAATTTGGGAAGATGCAGTTCGCAAAGAATTTGAAATCAGCAAAAATTACTCTTTACTTTGTGGGATTTGCCTTGGTTATCCAAGTGATGAAAAGATCAATTCATTCAACGCCAATCGGCCAAAACCCTCAGAGATTATTTTTCCAGAAAAAGGCTGAATTCCCTCAGAATGACAGTTTCTCGGGTTTTTTTGAACACCGTTGGTTTGAAGCATAGGTCCCGGCCCCGTAGGGCCGGGGGATATGATGAGAAAGGCCCAGTTTGCCATCGCTCTTGCCGTGCTGATGATCTGCACGTCCCTGTCTGGTTGTTTGGGATCTGAAGAAGAAACCGTGACCGAAGAATCCTCCCCATTTGATTTCAGTCGTCCGATTTCAAACACCACTTGGTATCACTACAGTGGTGGTGTTGATGCGTTGAATGAGACTGCTGTTCTTGCGGCGAACATCACTGCAAATCTAACTGGGGAAAATACTCCGTTTTGGTCTTCCGCATCGTACTACGGAATCGGTCTCAGTACCTTTGAACCGACCATGGGCATCACTTCGGATGACAATTTGTACATGACCAGTTGGGGCAATGGTGCTGCGGGCTCAACTGCGATTGTACAGTGTACAGGGTTGATTGAAATGAGCAACTTGTCAGACTATTCTTGCAATGACGTCTATGATGCAATTGTTCCTGTTCCCAACAGCAATGACCCCTATGTCTATGTCGACAAGTGGACAGATCGAATCATGAAATTCGACATGCATGCATTGCTTGGCATGACTGTCGAGTGGTCTGACAATGAAGGTGCTTCATGGTCACCGCCCACTGTGGCTACCGATATCCGTTCAGTCCAAGATCACCAGACGATTACCTCGGCCCCTTATCCAGCTGCTCTACACCCCACGACCTGGGTATTCTGCATCAATGGAAATGCACCTCATCCGCTGTGTTCCTCGAGTTTTGATGGTGGGAACACTTGGACTCCAGAAGTTTCAGGGGCACCTGTTGATTGTCAAAGTGGGGGTCTAACTGCACATCTAGAAGGGGGTTCGAATGGAAACTTCTACCGAGGCAATGCCGGATGCAACGGCCAAGGTTATGCAATTTATCGAAGCACGAATGGTGGATTGACTTGGACCGAGCATACCCTTCCAACCGATGTATCTGGAACCGCAGATACTTGGAACGCAGAAGAGGCTCAAGTGGCAGTTGATGATGATGACAATGTGCATGCCATGTGGATGGGTTCTGACAACATGCCGTACTATGCTTACTCTCTGGATGAAGGAAATACTTGGAGTGACGCCATGATGATCGCACCCCCTACTGATTTGGTGGGCACAGGATTCCCGGTCGTAACTGCAGGTGCAGGAGGAAAAGTCGCGTTTGGATACGTTGGTGATTCCGGTGGTGACACCTGGAATGCATACCTCACGGTTGTGACCGATGCGTTCGGAGATGCACCTTTGTTCACCACAGTTCAAATCAATGCGCCTGGCGACCCGATTGATCTTGAAGCTGGATGTGGCTACAATCGATGCGGTGGTTTAGGCGATTTCTTGGACATGTCCGTAGACCAATATGGGCGACCGTGGTTCTCACTTTCACACAATTTGCAGGACATTGGAATTTTTGCAACCCTTACTGAGGGTCCCATGTTGCGAGGCAACATCGGTCCGTTGAACGTGATGCCCGCAGGTGGGCCTGAGACACTATGAGGTGAGAGAATGACAGGACATGATCGAGTGGTTCGCGACAATGTTCATCGAGACATCGTTCTTGATGACGACATCAGTCGTCTGGTGGATACTCGCACCTTTCAACGACTTCGTGACGTTAAGCAGTTGGCCACCTGTCACTATGTATTCCCGACCGCCACGCATACTCGATTTGTTCACAGCTTAGGTGCACAGCACCTTGCTGGAATTTTGCTCAAGCATTTGGAGACAGTCAATCCCGGGCGCATCTCTCCTGAAGATGCACGCTTGGTTCGCTTCGCTGCTCTGTTGCACGACATTGGCCATCCTCCGTTCAGTCATGCCCTAGAGAGTGACAAGGTCTTCGCGACCTATCACCATCACGAAACTTGGGGGCGAAAAATTTTGGAAGACCCTGACAATGATTTGCGTCAGGTCTTGATTAAACTCATAGGAGAAGATGGATTGATTCGGTTATTCTCTATTCTCGATGGTACTTGTGATCTTCCAGTCTTGCACGATATTGTCAGCAGTCAACTCGATGTTGACCGCCTCGACTACTTGATGCGTGACCAAGTGAATACTGGTGCTAAAATCGGGACCTTCGATGTGTATCGAATATTCCGCTCACTTCGAATCGGTGATGATGGCCATCTGACGGTTTCACGAGGTGGCGTTTCTGAGGTTGAGTCCTACTTGTTGATGCGCTATCACATGTATCACAATGTGTACTTCCACAAACTGAACATGCTCACCACCTCGTATGTCATTCGTGCTCTGGTTCGCGCACGAGAGTTGGTCGAAGAAGGAGCACTAACAGTCAGTGTTCGCATGAACCGAATGTTGACCGATGACAATTTGTCTGTCAAGGATTATCTTGCACTGACAGACAGCTTGATTCAGGCCGAATTGTCTGCCTTTGTCACACATCCTGATCCGATTCTGTCAAAATGGGCTGGTTTGCTGGCTCGTCGTGCCAATCTCCACAAGCGCGTACGTGTGCGAGACTTGACAGAATTGGCTTATTGGGATGCAAAGTCTCGTATCGAACAAATTCTTGCTGATGCGGGACATGACCCTCAACTGGATATGATCACTGCTCGTGTTCACAAGGAGGGCTACCGCCCCTATGCAGGTGGCATCATGGTCGAAGGAGGGCTGGACATTAGTGATGTAAGTCCTATCGTGGCCAGCATCAAGCGGTTGGATGACATCATGTTGTTCGTTCCAGTCGACTGCCGAGAAGCGGTTGAGAATGCCATCCAAGAAGCGATAGCAGGCGAGTGAAGGCTCAAATGCCTCAACCTCTGCGCCTGTTCAAGGACCCCTAGCTTAGTCTGGTTAGAGCGCCGAGCTCATAACTCGGTGGTCACTGGTTCAAATCCGGTGGGGTCCACCAAATTGAAGCGAACCCTCTTGAACAAAGCCCGGTCACCAATGGTCCATGACACGGGTGAATCGGGGCCTTGCTTTGGCGATGGTTCTTGTTCTATCTTCACTTTGCTTATGTCCAGTTCAAGCTCAACAACCCAACAGTCCAGTACCGGGGATAGAGGTAACGTGTGTGAATGAAGAAACAATACTGATGTTGGATTCGGATTCCAATGGTTTTTCAGCAACTGCAACTTGTACAATCGAAAATCCATCGACGTATAGTGAGGAAATTTCGGTTTCTTATGATGGAGACGGTTTCACTGCCGTTGGCCCTGAATCAGCGACCTTGGATGCGGGCGACTCGGTCGACATCCTTGTGGTCATCTCCAGTACTTCTGCAGATGCCACACTTCGTAACGTTACAGTCGATGTCGATGTAACCTCTGTCCAGGGGGCTCCTTTGCCAGATTTCCTCGATGCTTTCTTGCCCTCAGACAGTAGTAACATCATGGCGCAAGTCGGTGAATTTGTCGATTTGCGTGCATCGCTTCAGGAAGATAAACTCACCTTGTCTTCTGAACTGATGCAACCCATGTCTGCAACACTGCTTGTGTCCAATGATGGTAATGTCGATGATGATGTGTCGATTACAATCCAAAATGCAGCACAACTTGATGAACGAAACATTGGTTGGAACATCACCAACTCAGGACAAGATGGAACCGTTCAGTCAAACGGAGGTTCGGCAACCTACACGATTCGTTTCAATCCAAATCCAGATATGATGGATGAATCGATTTCAGTCACCATCCGTATCAAATCATCATTTGACAATTCACAGTCGACTGAAGTCACTCTCACATTGAATACCACAGCTCCTGAGGAGAGTATTCTGGATCTCACTGAAATGAACATTCCATCTTGGGCTTACATTGCTGGAGGGACGCTCAGTTTCCTTGTACTGGTCGCCATAATGGTGAGTATTCGCAAGCGTATCAAAGGTGCGAGTGGAGCCGTTGATTTTGATGATGATGATGATGACGATGATGATGACTTCGATTTCGACGATGATGACCTTGATGACGAACTGGAAGATGATCTTGACGACCTCGACGATTTAGATGATTTTGAATTCTAAAATCAGTCACTCTAGACGTTCCTTGGCCTGCGAACGCTTATGTAGACCTCATTGGCAGGACACCTACGGTGGAACCTGTGAAATCCGTCTTCCGAATGACCCTGCTGATTGCAATTTACGTCCTAAGTACTTGGGCGGGAACCGTTGACCATGCCGAAGCACAAGTCAACCCTGACATCAGCCTAACCTGTTCGCCTACTGCGATTGAAATCGATGTTGCTCCTGGTGACACCCGAATTGGAACCACCTACTGTGATGCAAGCAATCCGACCCTATATGTCGAGAAAGTAAACATCCAGATTACCGCCGCAGGCCTCACTTACTCCGCTCCTGGTTCAATCACAGTTGCAGCCGGTGACACCACCACTTTCGAAGTAGTTGTTCGCGGTGAAGACCAGATGACTGAAGGCAGCCGCCAAGTCACGGTCTCGGCCCGTGTCGACCAAGCAAACGGTGCACCTTGCCCAACCTGTACTTCACAGACAACCAGCCTACTGGTTGTGGTCAAGCAGTTCCCAATGTTGCGTGTTCAGGCTGATGAGCCATTCAAGCAACTACGACCCAAGGTAGACTATATCTTCGAATTCAAGATTTACAACGATGGTAACAACCGTGACCAGTTCATCATCGCCGTCTCGAATCGAGATGATCTTGCAGATTCTGGCTTCCAAATCTCATTGCCAGAAGTCAACACCTGGATTGAATCCAAGGCACCTCCACAAAAGATGCGTGTCATGATGCGAACTCCGAAGAAGCAGGGTTGGTCCGACCATTACTACCAGTTGGACTTCCAGGCTACATCTGAGCACTCCATCCGTTCTGGCGGTGTTGAGATGTCACAGACTCAAATGGTCACCCTCTACATCCGTGGTGTCTACTTGCCTGGCTTCCAATTGATTCCAAGCTTGATGATGCTCGGCTTCGCTGCAGCATTCGTGGCTAAGAGGCGCAATGAGGACTTCACTGAGTCGACATCAGATGTGCCAAGTCCACCAGCGTTTGAACCCCTGTTCTGACGGCGATCTGACAAAGGTCCACAAAGTGGGCAATTTGGTTCAACTGAGCCAACGGTTTGATAACCCCGAGTGTCAGCAACACCTCGTAGAGGTGAACCTATGTCAGGTGGACTACTCGAAAAGGCCAAGCAAGCAAGTGGAGATTCAGACGAAGATGTCGGTGCTGCAGCGGACGACGTGATCACAAAAACGCTCGCCCCTGTCCCCTCTTCACCACCATTTGGATTGAGCGATTCATCGGCTAGGACCTTCGGTTTCGGTCTATTTGCGCTTTCCCTAGCGGCTATTTTCGCTCTACCCTACATGGATTGGTTCCCATTCTTTGGATGGGTTGTCGTTGCGATGTTGGTTGTCTCAGGTTACATCACCTCAATTTATGTCAAATTTGGTATGAATTCTGGCACAACAGTTCGGCCTACGCAATGGTCGGCCATTGTTGTTGGATGGCTTGTGCTTTCAAGTGGAGTGTGGATGATAGGCATGGAAACTGATTCTGGTGGTATTCTGCTCACAGACGGTCAGGTGCATGAAGATGATAACACGGTTACACTAATGCTGCGGCACAGTAGTGGTACTCTATTCGGTAGTTCATGGGAAGGCGGAAATGTCGATGTTAGTGTTACTCAGGATGACGCTGAAACTTGGAGTGGATCGATCAACGTAATGATGAACCAAGAGGATATGATTGGGCCTTATGGCATGGTCACTTTACAGATTAATGACTTCTATGCAGCAAGTGCAATTCAGGTCGATGGATTTACTTCCGAGGGTTTGGTCAATACTGTTCAGCACCCATACACAGTTCATGTGACACTGGAGGGTGAAACCGCATCTCAAGTTCTACCCACACTCGAACTAACTCGTGATGTTGACGATGTCGATGAAGAAGCATGGGGTCAAGTTGGAGACAACAATTGCGAGGCAGGTTACACAACGTGTGTAGAATATGTCGAAATCCGTGGTTGGGCTGGCATGGGTGTAGAAGGGGCTGATGAAGACACGACCCCTGTACGCGTACGTGGTGATTACACACTCGATATGTCATTCGGGTTGTCAGGGGATGACAGTTCAATTGATCAGAAACCAATCACCGTCTCAGGGACAGAAGCAAGTTGGGCTGCAGGTGATTGTGCAGCCGGAACCATGGATATCGCGGTGGATACCTCTGCCTTCATGTTCAAGTGTAACTCACAGTATCAGTTCTCCCCTGACATCGCCCTAAGCGATAGTAGTGGAGAACGTGAATACGGTTGCTATGCCCTTACGCTAACTGCATCACAAGCTGGTCAAGAAGTCGCCTCATCAACCAGTTACTACATGTTTGAGCAGGATTCATCTTCAAGTGAAGGTAACACCTACTACTCTGAGACGTTTGAATCAACTGAGAGTTGTTGATTAGTTATCATCTTCGTCCATCATTTGGGCGAATCGATCAACGCGCTCATCATCATCCGAGGTGTAATCAATTTCCCGACTGTCTTGGTTGATTGATGCAAACCGAATTACAACTCCAAGCACGATTACGATTGTTACTGCCAGAGTTGCAAGCATAATGGTCGCTGAGCTTGAATCCGCTGAAACTTCACTCCATGACACTGTAGCCTCAACACCATTTCGTGTACTATTGGCCGCACCGACGGGTAAAAACGGAGTTGCATCTAGGAATTGGAAGGGCTCCTCAACATAACAATCAATCCCAATGTCACCAGTTGTGTGGTATGTCCAGTTTGCATCTAGGGTCTCAGTTTCACCTGCATCTAACATCATGGCCGAATAGGTCGGTGTCATGTCAGCATAACTCTCTGTGCCTGCAAGATTACAGCGAATGAAGATCGCTGCTGGTTCATCACCTGAATTTGTCACAGTGATATCAACATCAATCGATGTACCCGTTTGTCCTGTATCATTTGGGAATTCCACAGAATCAACTGAAATCACCGGGTGGCTCAAGTGAGGTAGGATTTCGAAAATTGTGACGTCCCATGGCAATGGTACAACCATTCCTTCACTCCAGGAGTTCATGGTGACACCCAAGTTCCAAGCCGTTCTGAAATTCATGATTTCCACGGACGCATTCTCAGTCCAAACTGTCCCATCGGCCCAACCAATTTCTACAGTTCGTCCAGGAATCAATGCAACACCGTCGACGTTCTGGCGCAGCATTGTACCTTCTGAAGGTCCATGGTCGTGAATCTTGTACTCGACACAGTAACCTCCTGTGCAGGTTGAACCGATTGGAATGTGAATTTGTTGCTCTCCGATATTACGCTCCCATCGATCAATCACCCCACCAGTTCCTGTGGTTCCGTCCCAAGTCAAAGCAGCGACTCCATCCAGATTCACATCGTGATCGGTGCTGGACAAAGTCACTGATCCACCCACTAGAGAAAGGCTGCTTTCTTCACCCATAACATTCAGTGGACCGCTGGCGATAAAGTGGGAATTCCCTGTCCCTACTGCACCTGTGATCATCACATCCGCTCCAGTGATAGTTGCATCTTCAAACAGAGCGGTCCCATCGATGTTTAGAGTAAATTGCGTGCCCAATTCTTTAGCCATCATGGTGTTCATTGGTCCTGCTTGGTATGCTAGGACATTGGTCTGTGTGTTACCATCGTCAATGATCAGATGATCAATGACTAAATCAGCAAAACTACCTGGGTTTAAGCTAAAGTTGAGTAGATAATCAGCTGAAATCCCTGCAGGGAAATTGAGCACATGTTCTGAACCCGACATGTCCTCAGCAGGACGATTTTCGCCAGTGACAGACCATCCTGTCATGTTCATTCCATCTGCCGCAACGATGGTCAGATCAAATCCTCCATCCGTCATGTCTGATTCTAGAGTCAGGCTAGATTGGACATTTGCAAGCATTCGCACTGCGTGAGAAAATGCTCCCCCTGTGAGTGAACCCCCGTCTACACGCAAGGTTCCACCCTCGGCTACTGTGATACTCGCACCCTCTGGCAGCGTGTAATCACCCTCGATGGTGAGAGTGGCTCCGGCTTGTACGGTGACAATGGCATCCAATTCCGAGCCGATATTCCAAGTTTCATCAGTTGAAACGTTCACAATTCCTCCATTGGTTGGTGCTGAGCCTGCATTTGTGACCGGAATCATGCAGAGTAGCATCGATGTTGCGAGCAGCATAGCAAGTGCTGATGTAGTTCTCATGTGTATGTGGTATTGCAACGGGGTCATGAAGGATGCGCCGACATGGGCACAATTCTAAGCCTTCCAGTGTCGACACCCGATGTGTCAGAAATCCCGATGAGTTTGTGGAGTGGTCCCCTATTGGTTCTCTGGTTGTATCTACCAGGGTATCTGGCCAATACAGCGGCCATGTTGGGGGGGAAATGGATTCCTGACCTGACAGGAATCAAACCGAGACCGATTGATGGTGGGCGAACATTGTCAGATGGTTATCGAATCCTTGGAGATGGAAAGACTTGGAATGGGTTGATGGGTGCAGTCATTGGCGCAGGTTTTCTCTGCGTTTTGACCCATACGCTTGGCACCGATCATATAGCCGAGAATGGGGTCTTTCTTGATCCTCTAATTGGGGCGGAACCAGGGGATTGGTATTGGATTGGTGGAGAATGGGGTGCTGCATTCATCGTAGGGTCATTTCTTGGTCTAGGATGCATGATTGGCGATTGTACAGGTTCATTCATAAAACGTCGATTGGGCAAGAAAAGAGAAGGTTCTGAAAGTTCAGAAGCTCCTCTGTTAGATACTCTACCTTTTGCCATTTTCACCTTCGCTATGGGGTTGCTATTGTTCCCTAAAACTTTGCTTGGTGATTCCGAATTAATCATCGCGATGTTTGGATTGCTTGTACTCACTCCCGTAATCCATCGATTGACCAACATGTTCGGATATTGGGTGGGGCTGAAGGAAGTCCCTTACTGATGGTACCTTTCATGAGCCGAAACGCTCCGTGATGAGGCATGGGGCGAACTGTACTCGTTGTCGGAGGCGGCGGTCGAGAGCATGCACTCGCCATCGGTTTGGTTGAGAGTCCCTCTGTGCATTCTGTTCACGTTGCTCCTGGTAACGCAGGAACAGCCGAAATTGCAACCAATCACGTGGTCTCAGCAGGAGATGTTGATGGGCAAGTTGCACTAGCTCAACGATTGTGTGCGGACCTTGTGGTCGTTGGTCCAGAAGCTCCACTCGTTGCAGGTCTATCCGATGCACTGCGTGCTGTAGGAATTCCTAGTTTTGGTCCACACGCTGATGGCGCGATGCTTGAGGGAAGCAAGGATTTTGCCAAACAAGTTATGCTTGATTTGGGGATTCCCACGGCTGGAGTTCAACATCTGACTGAAGACACTGATTTGGACGAAGCCATCGATCATTGGGGCTCGCCTTGGGTTGTCAAGCGCGATGTTCTTGCGGGCGGAAAAGGCGTAGTGGTCACTGAAAATCGTGATGAAGCACTCGAGTTTATCGTTGAATCAATCGAATCTGATGGGATGGTCCTGCTCGAAGAATTCCTATCTGGTGAAGAAGCAAGCATGTTGGTCATGATGGATGAATCTGGATTCGTAGCACTGCCTTGTAGCCAAGACCACAAGCGAGTTGCTGAGGGAGATCTTGGATTGAACACTGGAGGGATGGGGGCTTATGCGCCCGCACCAGTTGTCACTGAAGACGTTCGCAGTCGCGCGATTAGCGAGATTGTTGAGCCGATGCACCTACACCTTTCCTCACAAGATGTTCCGTACCGGGGATGCTTGTATGTGGGTCTGATGATCGATGATTCTGGAGCACCTTCTGTAGTCGAATACAATGTGCGTTTTGGAGACCCGGAAACCCAGGTGACAATACCACTAATTTCCAGTGATTTGTGTGATTTGTTGTTGGCAGTTTCCGAAGGACGTTTATCAGATTCAATGCCTACCTTTTCCAATGCCCATGCACTCACAGTGGTTCTCGCTGCAGAAGGCTACCCTGGACCACCTGCGAAAGGGAGACTGATTGGAGGTAATGCCTCTTCCAAATGGGTTGAAATGGCCGAGGGTAAATGTTTGATTCATCATGCTGGCACCGGCCTTGATGATGGCAAGTTAATTTCGACTGGAGGGCGTGTTTTGGCCGCCACTGGGGTCTCGGAAATTTCGCTGCAGGATGCGAAAAATTTGGCCTATAAACGCCTTTCAGAAGTCGAGCTCGAGGGTTCTCATTTCCGCCGAGATATCGGTCACAGGGCACTTTGACAATAGTTCCCTATTCGGGTCACTGCGCCTATCTCCTCGCGCGAGCGCGTGAGGAGGGGTTATAACGAGGCCTCAAGTCGCGGCGTCGCTGATGGCGTAGCGTATGTGCTGTCGGACCCAAGAGAGGGAAAAAAATGGATAATGAAAACGGAACTGAGTCGACAAAGGCCCCATTCTACGGCCTGCTCGCTATCCCTGCAACAATTGCCATCATGTTGGCCATGATGGTTGCTGCAACATGGAATGCGATCGACTATGAAGCAAGCGATTGGAATACACTGCTGATGATGACTACAGTCTTGATGGCTGGTGGTCTACTTGGCAAGGCACCTCGAATCATCTTCGAACCCGTTGGAACACGTCCCTCTCTCGTTTCTCTCGGATTTGCAGTTGTGATTGGTGCAGTTGGCCTGATTCACTATTACGACGGTGCTGCGCTGTTAGGCTTGGCATTTACCATGATGGCGATTGGAGTTCATCTGTATGACCGTTCTCGACGTCACGAAGAAGAATTGATCGTGGTCGGGATTGTCGCAGGATTCCTATATGCAATTCAAGTGGCAGCTGCAGGTCATGAATGGAGTGCAGAGGCAGCTCTTACTGCCAGTTATGACATCCTTGACGTTGACCGTGCAGTCACTGGTTCACTGTTCTTTACTTGGTGGATTATCTCGATTTTGAGCAGCGTTTTGATTGCCCTAATCCTACGAGGACGTTTGCAGGATGGCGGCAAAGGTTCGTGGTTCAACCAACTTCCTAATGTTCTTGGAAAGGATCACGTCCCACTCTATGCTGGACTCGGAGTTTGGCTTGCAGCCCACATTTTCAGTCTGTGGCACCTCAAGAGTTTGGAAAGTGCAGATGCAATTTTCCTGACACAGCATGTTGGATTCATGTGGGCACTCTTCACGGGTCTTATCGCCATGTTCGTGGCCTTCTGTTGGGCTGAACATTGGCGAACCATGGGACTGGTCATCAGTCTAAACTGGTTCCTGTACAGCATTGGTACATGGCAGAGTAAAGCCATGTTCGGCCTCAACGAAATTGGTTTCTTGAATGGCGACCTTGGTGGTTTGTCTTGGTTCTTGATTTTCTTCTGGACCAATGCACTGTTCATCTATCTTGGATTTGCAGGTCGACTACTTAGTGGACCCGAGCGGCGTGGACATGGACAAGCTCGCCTCTGGTGGGGACAACACTGGTATGCGATTACAATCGGTAGTGCATTGCTAACCGCATTCGCAGTCCGTGTCATGTGGAACGTGATTCCAGCCATGAATGCTTCCGGAACGGGCGAGTGGGACATGACTGGTGGTTCTGACCCTTGGTACATGAAGCGAGCTATTGACTACATTTTGGCTCAAAATAGTCACTTTGTAATCGACATGGATCGTGCATATCCTGTGGGTTCAATTAACCCGCGTCCGCCGTTGTTCAGTTGGTCATTGGCACTAGGTGGCGTCGCACTTGACCCCTTCCTAGAAGGAGATGTCCACGACGCAGCATGGTGGTCCATTGCTGGTATGCCTGCTGTTTTCGGAGCACTCACAGTATTGCCCATCGCTGCAACATGCAAGCGATTCTTCGGAATGGGGGCAGGTGCAATTGGTGCATGGCTCATGGCACTCATGCCTGGTCACGTCAGTCACAGCACGTTTGCACTGGCAGACCACGATGCATTTGTGATTCTGTTCATGTCGCTAGGGTTCTACTTCTGGCTATGTGCTGTTGATTCTATTGGAAACGACAAGTTGCTTGAGGACTCCAATTGGAACCCACTTCACCTCATGAAGGGTATTCGTGCTGCATTCAAGCAACATCCAGTAGCGATGGCACAAGCCATTTTGGCTGGTGTATCATTTGCAACGGTTGCCCTTGGTTGGAAAGGATTCGTCTATGGTCTAGCGATTGTATACGCTGCATTCTTCCTTCAAACGGCCATCAATTTGGTACGACGCAGAGACAGCATGCCTGTCACAGCAGCCATTATTGTGATGATGCTCACGACATTTATCTTGCCACTGCCATTCTATGGCAACCTACAACTCAACTTGATTTGGGACGCCAGTGGTTTCCAGCCGCTGTTCTATATCGTCGGATTTACCATCATCAATGGGTGGATTGTCACGGCTTTCCGAGACAAGCCTTGGTTGATGGTCATCATCATGGGTTCAGGTATTTCCACGGTCCTATTGGGTACGCTCTACATCCTCCAAGTATTGGAACTGTCAAATGGTTGGGACGTATTGACAACAGGCGGATTCTACTTTACCAAGAACAAGGTTTTCGGAACCATTGCTGAAGCGCAAGCACCCAGCCGTGGGCAATTGTTTGCGAACTTTGGTCCTCTTGTCTTCTTGTTCTCATTGGGAATGGGTTTGACCTCTTTATTGCGCGGATTCAAGAACCGGGATCCAAAGAACCCCTCGCGGTTGATGGGTCCAGCCTCACTGGTCCTGGCTGTATGGATTCTGTTGGCATCATACATGGCTTGGTCCGCGGGCCGATTCATGTTCAACGCCACGCCAGTTATGGCCATCATGGGTTCAGCCGCAGTGGTTGGCCTTTGGCGCTCCAGCGGAGTTCGTGAGTTCGTGAAGACATGGCGAAGAATGGGGGCTACAAGTCCACGTGCTCGCTTTAGTTCAACCATCGGAGCCGGACGAAAGCACCTCGGAGTTCCGGCAATTGGTATGATCTTGATTTTGTTGTTCAGCCAGCATGCAATTTATGGAATTGATTCAGGTATTCCTCGTGGAGAAGCTGGTGAAAAGCAAGTCGATGAAACGATTTATGGTCTGATTCCAGATGTTCTACGAGCTGACTTGTTGGGTTGGTCCGTGATGGATGGTTCACCCTACACTGACTACGGTGTTGGTGAGGACAATATGACCTCATGTCGTGGTGAATGTTGGTACATGGGCACATTTGGACCCGGTTTCAACGGAGCCGGATGGAACCAAGCATACGATTGGCTTGAATCTCAAGATTCTAGTGTGACTTTCTCAGAACGTCCTGCTTTCGTCTCTTGGTGGGATTATGGTTTCCAAGCTCTTGCGCAAGGACAACATCCCACTGTTGCAGACAACTTCCAGTCAGGAATTCCTGCTGCGGGTAACATGTTGCTGGCCAATGGCGAAGAAGACACCATTGCGCTGTTCATCATCACCCTCGCAGAGGGTGACATGCGACATGAGTACACACTCGACAAGGGTGCTGAAGATGATGAGCAGTTTACACGCGCATTTACACACGCCATGCAAAGCCATCTCAGTGCTGCAACCGATGGAGATACAGCATGGGACGAATGGGTCGCCATCAATACCATGTCCAATTCTCAGGATGTTCGTGACCGCTCGTTTACGATTATTGGAACTTCAGATGATACCAAACTCGCTGAAGGTTCCGTTTTCAACGATGATGGAACACGTTCATCAGAACTCATCTATCGTGTCTACGAAGATCGTGTGCTGGTAGAGGAATTCACAGACAAAGAATCAGCAATTACCATGTTCGATTCAAAGAATGGTAACACCGCTTCAGATTGGGTTGATGTTTGTCCAGTCAATGGAGAGAGTTCTATCGACACTCGGTCTTCAAGTGGTGAGCAACTCTATCCTGGTGATGCAGATTTCACTGAGAGCAATGCATTCTCATGCAGCTCATCTCACTATATCATCGGTGATTATTGGTACACCAGTGACTTATACGACGACTTTGATGATGTATCTACATCACTTCATCGACAGAACGCAAGATATGCCATTGCTCGTGACTTGCTAACCCATATTTTCTCTCTAGATGAAATGGTCGACTTGTATCACGACCTAACCTCGATTGAATATGAGGTTGCGACATACGAAGGGGCTCCTGGAGAGACCATCGTTCGTAACAATGACATCCGCTACTTTGCAGTTGACAATCGATTGTATCCTGTAGGTGGATATCAATATGCAGAGAGTGGTATGCATTATGGTAATCCAACAGGTATTTTCTACGCACCCACTACATTGAGTGGCCTTGATCCTGACAATTACATCACGTCGGAATACATCACTTCAGAGGGTCCGATGTCTGCAATCGAGTTTGAGGAACGATATCTCGCTCAAATGTTGGCTAGTCAATCTGGCGGAGATGCAGAAATCATTGAGCTCGAAGATGTACTCGTAGAGCACTCCCCGAACTTCTTTGACACCATGATTGCGAAAACATACGTTGGTTATGGTACCTCTACTCTAGGCCTAGACAATGTTGAGCGTGTTGGTCAACCAAGGCAGCACTTCAGTGGATACGGGACACCCGATTCACTGCTGACTTACACCTACCCATTGCCGGGTGCAATGATGAATCATTTTGCATTGGCAAACTGGTATGATGCTAACCAGGACGATCCACAAACGATTGCTTACGCAAATACCGGTGTTAAGGTACTCAAGTACTACTCAGGTGCCACTCTTGAGGGCGATGTTGTCCTCGGTGAAATTGGTGCTGTTCCCAATGCCAAGATTCTGATTGAGCGAGACGCATTCAGTGGTGAAGGTACAACCGACACGGATGCCCGAACCTATTGGATTCCAATCGCATCGACGCAGGCAGATGACAACGGACATTTCAGTGTCACAGTTCCGAGTGGAAAGATTCGAGTTTCAGCCTTTATGGGTGAATCTGATTTGACCGCTGCCAGAGATTTGTTTGTCACAACACCGGCTGAGGAAGCCAACATGTGGATTTCTGATTTGTTGACCGAGGTTAATGAGGATCGAACCGTGAACCCTGTTACGGGTATTCTCGGCAATGTTTCTGGTTCAACTTGGTTGGGTGAGTCGATGATTATCGTCAATGGCGAAGATGGTCACTCCAATGGAGAAGTCGTACTGAATGCCGACATCCAAGTTGCTGCATCTGGTGCTACCGGCACCATCGAATGGACAGGTGAAGCTGAATTCGGCGGCGAACCTTTGGCCAACATGGACCTCAGAATTTCCAATATCTGGGATGAATCTCGTCAAGATTCGTATTTCATCACGACATCAGATGGTCAAACTGAGGGTGAACGGGAATATGGTCCTGGAGCAACCGGTGAAGTGACCTTCACTGGCGAAGGAGCCATGATTTCGGAAGAGGGTGTTGTGACTGCGACTGATTTCACAGGTAACTACACGCGTAGTATCCAAAACAACCACTCTTACACTGGTACAGGTGATATTATCGGAATTGGCGTATTTGTTGGGACAATCGACAACTCAAGCTCAGACGTTTGTGGTGTCAATTCGACCATGCCTGATGGGGCAACATACTGTTTAGAAGATGCCAACGTCACAGATACTTACCAAATCGATGGATTGGTTGAGAATGTAACTGGCCGATTTACATCACAAGGTACTTCGTTTTTCACAACAAAGATGTATCGTGAAACGATTATTGGTTCCGGTACATTTGTTGTCGATACTTCTGATGAATCACTCGAATCATATGGTACTCTGAACGGTACGGGTACGTTCCAAGGAACCGGTCACTTCAGTGGTGACATGGTCAAGCCGGGTTCGTTCCATCTTGTGGATGCCATTCCTGGAACTTACCACGTAGCGGTCCTGTTTGAAAATGGTCAAGAAACCGTTCTACCAACACCTCTTGAAGTTCCGTTGACACGTGATAGTCCCGAGGCGAAGAATATCGCCCTATCACTACCGGGTACTTGGATTCAAGGTACTGCCAGCACATTGGCGTTGGATCAAGAAGAAAGCGAAGTCGTCACGGGTCGATTGGAATTGGTCAATGCAACTGATATCGATGCTGAAGTCAATGAGCCCTGTGGAGAAGTCGCTTGGTCGCCATGTTGGTTTGAAACCGATGAAAATGGTACATTTGGTATTGGACCAGTGCTACAAGGTGACTACATCGTGACCATGGATCGAGACAATGACGGTTTCGATGAATACCGTTCACAGACCATCACTGTACTTGCAGAAACTGCTGGTAATGTTACGCCCGCGGATATCGAGCGTATTCCTCCAATGTATGATATTGAGTTCCTACTATTGGATCATGAGGATCAACCAGTCGAAGGACAGAACTTGTCATTCTCAAACCAGTTCTCTCCGTTTACAATTGATGCAAGAGACAATGGAAATGGTTCCTACAACATTGAATTGCCTCGTGATATATGGGTTGTTGAGAGTATCCTGAACGATGATTATATTCTCTATGAAGAAATCGATCTTGTGGAAAGTATCTCTGGATTGGTGCTACAGTATACCGAATCTGCATGGGTCAATGGTACAGTCATGTACGATAGCAGTGACAAGCCGGATGAAGAGTCACAACCCTTCGTCAACCAAGCAGTCTTTGCTCGCTGGGGTAGCATTTCAGAATCTGCATTAACAGACGAAAACGGAACCTTTGGGATGCAGATTCCAGTAGGTGTAGAAATCAACCTGACCGCATATGTTGTCGTGGGTTCACTACTCGGTGGCCAGAGTTTCGTTGTGCCAAGCGGTGGCATCAATGTCGATTTGGTCCCCAAGAATAGCGTAGGAGCAGCAGGTGACCTATTCCTTTACGAAGCAGGCACACCTTACACACAGAATGTTCCTGGATTTGGAGATCATCCGTTCATGCTAGAAGCATACGACAGTGCGACAGGTGTGACTTGGCAGTGGCCGGTTGAAACGCAGCAGGGTCGATTCACTGCATATGTGCTTGAAGCTGAAGGAGATAATGAAACCCGTAACTGGACCTTGAGTATCAACAATGCTGCATTGAATGTTGAACCAGTGACATATTCGCCATTGGGTGACAACAACACAATACTGCTCATTGCTGAGCCCGACTATGTATTGACCACCATTCACACATTCATCGATCACGATGGAAACATGTCGAATGGAACATCTCTACCGGTTGACTTCCGGATGGTTCCATCCAATGCATTCGAAGAATCAATGATTGTCAACATCAGTGCAGATGATGCACGTTGGGACAATGGTTCGATTGAGTTGGAATTACGTGTGGGTAGTTGGTTCTTCGAAACCGATGCAAAGGACCCGCGCGATGTGAATACAACCGATTACAACACACTGTTGTCTAACTCAACGGGTTCGGTTCAAATCGCAATTGGTTCAGCATCTCTCGATGTTGAAATGGGCTTCATGCCAGAGTGGCTGACTTCAATTGAGTTGCGAAACGAATCTGGAGGCATTATGTCGAACTGGACAGTCCAGTTTGAGCAGATCGACGGGGATGCATCCTTCAATCTTGATACAGATGCCAATGGCACCATTGTGGAGTATCTTCCCGAAGGTGAATGGCTGGTATTCGTGGATGAATTCATTGTTGATGATGGTGATGATTCCAACGATGATCCTCTACAACTGTTCCGCGGAACGTTGACAGTAGATTCGAACACACCAGGTACAACCACACAGTGGCAAACCATCGAGGCCGCACAATTCAATGTGACACTTGTCGAGCAAGGCAGCGATGAATTGCTCAGTGGGTTCACACTCACGGCTACCAGTGAAGACGGATTGGGCGAATTCGTTCTCGGACCCAGTGATGAAAATGGTGTTATCGATGCATCTCTGATGCAGGGTGATTGGACTCTCAGTCTGAACCGAACTGACATCAACGTTCGCTGGGTCTTAGACAATCTCACAATCAGTATTGTCTCAGGTTCTGGAAATGACGACCTCAATTTGACATTGAGCAAGTGGGTCGAAATTGCAGGGAATTTGTTCCGTGATATGGATGCAAACGACCAGTGGAGCGCGGATGAATCAATCGCTGATGCAAATGTCGTTGTAAGCAGTGATACATTCGGCCCAGTGAACTTGACCAGCAACATTCTCGGGACATGGCGAATCTTCGTTCCTGTGAACGATACTTACGACATTTTCGCGAGCAAGTCCGGCTACAGCAATGGTACGGGATCGATGGAGATTGGTACCACAGTTAACACAACAGATATTGAGATGACTGCCGGAATCGTCGGAGTCAGTGGACAAATAACACACATCCTACCATCAGAATGGAATCTCATCTCAGATGGGATTGTGCTTGAATTGATTCCAGAATCCGGTATGGAATATGGGTCAGTGACACCAAACAAGGTGCTTGAAAACAATACGTGGGATGGTGCTTGGAGTGCAGATGTTGAGCCCGGAAACTGGATTTTGTATGCCACATATGATGGTGACGAAGGTCAGTTTGCAGCCATGACACTGCTTCAAGCAGCAGTCGCAGAAGGTGGAGAAGCAGATGCTATGCTCTCTTCAGCGAGTATGCTCCATGTCTCGACCAAGTGGACTGATTATGATGGTGTAGAGCGGACACTCGCCGATGGCACAATGATTACCGATGGAGGTCATTTGGTCTTTGTCGGTACATCTGTCACAAGTTGGAACCAAACTGTCGATGCAGAGGGTAAGGTTACCTTACTATTGCCTGCAGGCGATTTCAGTATGAGTGGTACATTTGTCACTACTCAGCAAGGTGTCAACATGACATACAATGGTGGTAAGAGCACTGAGGTTGTAGGCGGTGGCGTGGAATCACCAGAACAGGTGGTACTGTTCAGTGTTGAAGAAGATCATTCTGTCTCGTTTGTGATTGGTGATACACACATTGGAATCGATCAGTCCGTAGATGATGGGGATCATTTCACCATCGTTGACAATGGCGACACTGGAGCGGATGGTGTTGATGTTTACGAAGTCGGTGAAGTCAATCTCGAAGTGGTATACAATGGTAACCGTGCAGAAGATGAATACTTGCTCAAGTCACAGATGAATGGTGAAGATGCAAGTTACTGGGATGTTTCGTTCTGGGTGGGTTCAGGAAATACAACCGAGACATTCTGTACCGCTGCTGAAGAATTCACAGATACCACAGGCAATGTCGTAGCGAACAACAGCATCTATGACTCTGGCGAGGACTTTGTCGATACCAACGGCAATGATGAATGGGATGCAGCAATTCTAGACAATTGTTGGGCCGCAGATAAGCCAATTACGCTAGGACTTGAAGCTGGTCTAACTGAGAATGTTGTCATGCGCATCGAAGCCGCGAACAAATCACTTGCTGTTTCAATGGGTGGTCACTCACTACTATTGCAGATGCAAGAGAAGAGTACCAATGTCTATGATGAATATGAGTTGGAAATCTTCGTACCACAAGAATATGGAATCGAGATCGATGAAAGTGAAATTCCGGATGTAATCGGTGTTCAGATTGGACAGCCAACGACCGCTATGTTCTATCTTGAAAATACGGGCAATGGTGACGATACATACTCGGTAGAGATCTCTGATTTACCAGCCGGTTTGACACCTCTGTGGTCTGTTTCGGGTCCAGAAACACTGCCCTTCTTTGGACCACGGACCACTCAGCCATACTCATTGACGATTAATGCGAACGAACTTTGGGTTGGTGATGCAGAGTTCCCAATTACTGTGACAATCACAAGTGAAGATGGAAATACCTCTGATATGGTGACACTGAACATCAAGACCGCATTGCCGAATTTGGAAATCATCAACCACGAAACTCGAGGCCTATCGATGGATGGATTCGCTCCAATGAATCAGAAGGTCGAAGTCTACGCTCAAGTTGAAAATACCGGAGATGTTGATGCTCGTGATGTCGAAGTCATCGTTCTGAATGAGAACGATACTGTTGTTGGTGCCCTCATGCTGGATATTCCGATGGGTGAAATCACCAACTACTCGATTTTCATCGATGAAGTTGATGAGTTGGGCTCAATTACTTACACACTGAAGATCAATTCAACCGCAGAGGAGTTGGAAAGCACACCTGAGGAAATACCAATCAAGCTCAACTACCAGCCGTCTGTTGCAACCGAATCAAACAACTGGGTTGCCTTGATTGTGTTCGCATTTGTTGCGGGTATCATCTGGCTGTTCTGGAAGTTTAGCGGTCGACGTGGTGGACAAGCATTCTGATGCTCGCATCGTGTTGCTTTGGCATGGTTTTGCGCCAACTCGGCGTCAGCCTTCCAAACGAGGGAAGGGCCCATGAACCCCCTCTCACCCCTTAGGGTCGAGCCCAATGTCGACGGACCGTCTGCGAAACCTCGAATATCTCCCAGAACCGGAAGATCCCAGGATGCTGACAGCCATCGATCCCGAGGCCCCTGGCTATGCTCCATCAGCATACGGTGCCACGCTCAACGAGTCCAATGCGTGGCGAAACGCCACAGCGGACGTCCTTCGCCAATCGAGCCCTCGCCCTTGGGGTATCCTGGTTGCACTGTGTGTGGTTTCACTGCTGATTCTCGCCTACCCGCAAATGACGTTGTTCTTTGCCGATGCATTGGCGCCTGATTCAGAATGGGCATATGAGGATACCAACATCTATGCTTTGCAAGACCAATATGGTCTGTCAGGAGATGGAGTTAGGGTATGCATCGTCGATACAGGATTTGAACCAGACCATCCTGCGCTTAAGGATGTCAATCTGGTGGGTTATCGCGATTTCGTGGGCAATGAAAATACGATTGTTCAAGATCGTGGAAAAGACAGCCATGGTACAATGATGGCGGGAATTCTCGTGGCGAATGAGAATTACCGAGGTGCAGCCCCCAATGTGGATTTGATAGTAGCTGCTGCGCTGAATGCTGAGGGGACTACACAATCCGAAACCACCGTAGCCGATGCGATTGAATGGTGTTGGAATGAAATGGATGCAGACATTATCTCACTCTCTTTAGGCGGTGAACCTGATCCAGAAAACCCACTTGGTTCCCTGACCGCTGATGCAGTCACAGACGCCCTCAATCGTGGTGTCTTTGTGGTTGCAGCAGCTGGAAATTCGGGTGGAGCAGGGACAGAAGTTACCGATGTATCCGTTCCTGCCAATGTAGGTGGCGTCATTGCCGTGGGCGCTGTGGACATCAATGGGGATTTGTGGGAGCGTACTGCCACTGGTTCAGATACAGAGGGGGCCGATGGTGATGAACGCGTTGAACCAAATCAAAAACCAGAGGTTAGTGCACCTGGGGTGGATATTATCTCCACATCAGATCCTAGTTTTTCGATACCCTATTCTTTGAGCACTGGAACCAGTGATTCAACGGTTTTCGTGACGGGTGCTTTGGCGCTAATTCTCGAGCGACACGGAGCAGCATTGGATACAATCGATGACCCTTATGAAATGATTATGCTGGTCAAACAGGCTCTTGCAGATTCTTGTCAACCGAATGCTTTGCAAGGGGGTGAGCATCATTCTCGCTGGGGTTATGGTGTGCTTGATGCGGTGGCATGGGAGCGTGCAGTCGCCGATGCAATCGTGGCATAAATGATATTGAAACAAAGTTAAGATATTTATTTTTGATATAATTTACAGTTATTGATATTATTATATCAAAATATAATATAAAATATCATAATATATTCAAATCCAATGATACTATTGTAAGAAATTGATACTAATGATTCTTAGTACACCGCTTCTATTATAGTCGAAATCGCTCTGGCGGTAGGTATAACCAGAGGGAATCAGATGGAACAAACACATCGAAAGAAGAGCCTATTCTTGTCGTTCTTGATGCTCACGAGTGTCATGGTCGGCCTAGTTGGGCTGATGCCAACCGCAGTCGCTGCCAACGAAACCACCAGTGGTACAATCACTGGAACAGAAGTATGGTCCGGATCACACGCGCTTACTGGAAGTGTAATCGTCAGTACTGGTGCAAACTTGATTGTGCAACCTGGTACTACGGTTACCATGCCAAATGGCACATTCATTGATGTCAGAGGAGGTTTGTGTGCGGGTGATGTTGCCTGCGGAGCCAATGGGATGGCCTCGAACTCTTCACGAATCACATTCAATTGGCAAGATCCAACCAATGCCTCTGCAACCGGAAGTTGTGCGGGAATTTTCAACAACAATCACTACAATCGTGACCCATCTTGCAATGAAGGAATTTTGTTGCGCAGCACTGTCGATGTTGGTGCAACCAAATTGAACCATGTTTCGATTACCAATGCATATGGTATGCCCCGCTGGGTCTCGGAAATTTCTGAAGTGCGCTACGGTGCGATTGTTGCTGAGGGGTCCAGTCCAACCATGACTGGGTTGAAATTCACAGGAGTCAATACGACCAGTTTGCTTATCCTTGATTTGGGTCGTCCTGATATTATCGGTGGCGAGTTTACCGTTGGTGATGATGAAACGTCACTTGTCGGTTCTGCTATTCAGGCCTATGGTGCGGGTAGTGTCCTCCAACCCCTCATGATTGATTCTCCAGTATTTACTGGTACGGAGAATGGTTGTGGACAGAACGATGATGGCCGCCACGTTTTGTGGGTCGAAGAATCGTTCGTGAATATCCAAAATGCAGTGATTGACAATGGTGACTATGGGATTCGGCTAGATGATTCAGCCGGACACGTCAGTTCCTCGACTATCAATACTGCCTGTAACGGAATCGACGTCAACAACAAGAAGACTGCAGGCAACAATGTTGCCTACAAATTAATCGTCGAAGACAACAAGGTCACAACTGATGAACGCAGTCCATTGACAGCATTCAACCTGGCTTGGGTCGATTTCAATAACAATGTAATTGATGGAGCATCAGGTGGTTCAGGAATTCAAATTTCAAAGAGTCAAATCAATATCAATGGAGGGACTATCGGCCCCATTGGTGGATGGAATGGAATTTGGTCTATTGGAGAGAGCGATGTTCGAGTCGAGAATGTGACCATTCAGGATACTGCAAAGGAACCGATTATTGCAGGTGAATATCACTTTGGAGACAGTGGCTGGAACGTTCCATCTCCATCAGAAAACAGGATGTATGTGGCCAATTCAATTCTCAGTAGTGGTGGAGGCGAGTGTACAGGACAGAAGGCTTGGGGTGGAGATTTCCCTTGCCCAGGTGTCCATGCATTCCGTTCATCATTGACACTTTACAACAACGATATCGATATCGGTGGTGGAGGTGATGGCCTTCGCGCAGTGGGTGCAATCCTTGATGTGCGGAACAACGTATTCAATTCCACAGGCACTGGCGCAATGATTCGAAACCACGATACCAATTATGCGAATGATCCACAATTCGGCTCGCTTGGCTTCTTCTCAATGAATACATGGACAGGCGTTGGTCAGACATACAATGTGACCAAGAGCAGTATCACAGTGCAGTCTGAAAATATCCCGATTCCAAATCAGGCAGCGAATACAACCAACCCAGTCACCCTTTCTTGGCCCGATGCAGAGGCATACGAGTGGAACAATTGGGTCGGACAAGTATTGATTCCAACAACCAGTGTGTGGCCTCCGCAAAATTTCCCATTGGCCATGGAATTGACCAACAATTCGACGGTGTTTACCTACTCCAACCTCACGGGTCTGGATACATCCAACATCTACATCGATACTTCACCGATTAAGTGGGCAGTACAAATCCGAAAGGCTGAGATTGTCAAATTCCGTACGCTGGTCGAAGGTGTGCGTGTTGGAGGGACAACCGTTCTCATCGAGGATAGTCATGGTGACGATTTGTACACCTTGACCACGGATAGTTTGGGTTGGACACCAGAGATATCTCTTGCCAGTGATTTCCATCTAGATATGACCGGTGGAGGCCCAGGTGGCATCAATCCGGATCGCTATGCAGATGATGCGGGTGAGAACTCTTGCAGTGATGGTATTGACAACGATGGAGATTTGATTATGGATGCAGATGATCCGGATTGTCAAAACGGTGAAAGCAGTCGCGAAATGTCGTTGTACTATGTTTCAGCTTACAAATTTGGCAAGGGATACAAGAAATACAGTCTAACCATGGAACCCGTCGTCGGCGTCTTGTCTGAAATCATCTCCCTAGAAAACATGGACCCAACTATTACAGTAGACCAAAATGATGGTCATTCATTCAAGCGTTCAGTGAATTTCACGGGAACTGCTCACGATGGTACTTGGGCCGGAATTTATGCTTCAGATGAATTGGCTCAGTGGGACCAACAAGGTGTGGTAGAAGAAGTGCAGATCAAGGATCCCTTCACCAGTGATTGGATTGACATGAAGTATGGTGTGGACGATAGCAATGCAGGTGGGGAAGTCACTTACAACAATCATCCATTCAGTCACTGGTACTTTGAATATGACATGAGCGATCAACCAGAAGGCGATTACACATTCGAGTTCAGAGCATCCGATGGAGTTACAGAATCTCAAATCTCAACTCGCACGATTAAACTGAATACAGAGCCACCGGCCATTTGGGTCGATGGACCAGCTGATGCTTCTCAGATTGACGATGGTATCGTGCATTTTGAAGGCCGTGCATCTGATGCATATACCGGAATTTTCGGCAGTGATATCCAACGCATTTGGTTTGAGGTCGAGGGGCCTGAGAATTATTACAATCTCTTCGATAAGCCAGGAAGTACAGCTTGGTCTGCAGACTGGACCGTTGGGCACCTGCCTACTGGCACATACAGCGTCAAGGTCTGGGCCAGCGATTCCGCATTCTGTGTCAACAGTGCGGACGAATGCACACCCGTAGAGATGACATTGGAAATTGACAATGAAAATGCCAGACCAGTTGTACAGTTGTTGACGCCGTACGATTTGCAAACAATCACCGCCAGTGAAGAAACACTTCTCAGTGGTGTTGCTCGAGACACTGATGGCACCGTGACGAAGGTTGAGATTGTGATTAAGGATCCACAGTCCGGATTCCTTGAGATGCCCGAAGGCGCCCATTCATTGGTCACGGATATCATGCCAAATGGTGGCTGGGCAACCAATTGGGATACGACCAATTTGGTTCACAATTATCGCTATATTGTAGAAGTGCGTTCCTTTGACGGATTCCAATATAGTGACGCGGCTTCGATTGAAGTGATTATTGATAATCCTCCCAACCAAGACAATAATCGCCCTGTGTTCAATTCAACTGCATGGCCAGATTCAGTCACGATTTTCTGTGAGGAAACGGGTTCTTCGCAGAACAGATGTGGTCCTGGACACAACATTGATTTGACAAAATTCTTCTCTGACCCTGATGGTGATGATCTTACCTATTATGTCCTTGATTTGGAGGACAAACTTGAGGATGACTATCACGATGAAGTCATTACAATCGGAAGTGATGGTGTTGCCAACTACAACCCGATTACAATGTCGTTTTACTTTCCAAATATGGAAGATTGGTCATTGGAAGATGTCATCTTTGAAGTTCGCGATACCGCTGGTAGCATCGTTGCATCCGCGCCACTCAACTTCGATGTTGTGGGTGTCTCGTTCACGTCACAATGTGCCGGTTTGCGAGTGGATGGCGGTTTTATCGCGGGTTGTCCTTCCGAAGTCGCTCAAACGGATACACTGGTATTCACGGGCAGTGGTCGACCCACAGTCAATGTCGTCGGTGAAACATCTGGCGGAATTCGATTGGGCAATACTGAAGTCGGTGATGATGGGACTTGGACCTTGGACATTCCAGCCAATCGATTGGACAAGGGCGACAATACCATCGTCTTCGAGTATGGTAATGTAGAGCAACCAACGAATACGGATTCAGAAATCACCATTGAAGGTGGAGATGATGAAGGCAGTGGTCTGTTGATGTGGATTGGCTTGGGTCTGTTGGCCCTGATTGTTTTGGCTGCTTTAGGTGCAGTGTTTGTATTCTTCTTCGTGGAGTTTGAAGACGAGGAATTCGAGGATGAAATGATGTCGCCTGCCGAAGAAGTCGATCCTTACGCTTGGGCGAAGACCAAACAGCAAGAACAAGTCCCAGCTGCCCAAACCCAACCGGTCGCT
>Ga0163179_10000266_pt1 | contig 36696 bp, 60 predicted proteins | sample AtlANTMetagenome_FD_109643 | JGI IMG/M metagenome (GOLD analysis project Ga0163179, IMG submission 109643) | Marine eukaryotic phytoplankton communities from the Atlantic Ocean - Atlantic ANT 2 Metagenome | ecosystem: Environmental > Aquatic > Marine > Oceanic | place: North Atlantic Ocean... | reverse complement strand
TTTCTGTGAAGCGTTGACCATGAAACGCCCAGTTGAACAGCGATTTGGCGTTCTGACAGTCCCAGTCCGGCAAGTCTCCGGACCTCATCAAGATCAATATTTATTGCTTTTCTACCTGCTTTTTTAGGTTCTTTTTTATCTTTTTCAGTCATTAATAGTTGCTTTTATGTCACTAATTGAAATTTATTTTAAACTTTTTTTTCAGGCTGTAACCCCCATTATATATAGTTTTCCGGCATTTAATAGCATTTTGATAAAAATTATTTTCATTATAGGGGTTGATTATCTAGGACAGATAATATTAAATGCACATATAGACATTAACAAACGCCAAACGGCAGGAGAAAAAAAATGATTTATAAAACTTTAAACGAAAATCAATTCATTAATGAATTTGGAAACTCAGGACAATATGCCAACAACTTTTCAAGAGAAGGGTTGAAAGCTTTGTACGAGCATTTGTCTGAATTGGAAAATTTAGAATTAGATGTGATTGCCATTTGTTGTGATTATGCGGAATATAAAAATGTTGATGAATTGATTGCTGATTATTCAATCAATGGAACAAGCACAATTTATTCAACATTGGAGAGCATAAAAGATGTGACCACAGTTTTAGAAACTGATTGCGGAGGATATGTAATACAGCAATTCTAGTCTATCTGAAGAGCTGTAAATCAGCGAAACGCCGAGAGGCGTCATAGACATTAATAAACGCTTAAACGCAGGAGAAAAAATGACTAAGAAAGTAAACAAAAAAGATCAACATTTTGCGGAGATGCAAAACAAGATCATTGAGTTAATGGAAACCGCCGGAGCTGACTGGACCAAACAATGGATTACAGCAGGACCGCAAAAAAATATTTCTTCTAAGAAGGAATATCAAGGCATGAATCAATTTTGGTTGTCAATGTCAGGTTTCAGCTCAAATGAATGGGGAACTTTTAAACAATGGAGTGACAAAGGTCACAAAATTATTAAAGGTTCAAAAGGTAGAACGGTCACATTTTTCAGCCAACTGGAAAAGACTAGAAACTTGACAGACGCTCAAGAAGAATTGAAAGCAAGAGGAGGGACTCCGATTGTTTGGTTCGAGAAAACCTCAACGGTTTTTAATGCTGAGCAAATTGAAGGTTACGAAGTACCAGAAGCTAAAAAGGTTATGACTCCGGAGCTTAAAAAGTTGACTATCAAAAACGCTGAGAAATTTATTGCTAATACACAGGCAAAAATTCATATTGGCGGAGATGCTGCTTTTTATAGACCTTCAGCAGATCAGATCACTATGCCGTCAATAGATAGCTTTTTCACTGACACCGCATATTACTCAACGCTGTTGCATGAGCTGACACACTGGACCGGACACCCTAGCAGGGAAGACAGAGACCTCTCCGGTGGGTTTGGTTCTGAGAGGTATGCCAGAGAAGAATTGATAGCTGAAATTGGCTCCGCCTTCTTATCTCAAATATTAAACATTGAGAAGGTCATAAGAGACGATCACGCCAAATATTTGAATAACTGGATAAAGGTTATCAAGGAAGACAAAAACGCTCTTAAAACAGCGTTTAGCAAGGCACAGAAGTCAGTCAATTTTTTAAGATCACTACAAGCGAAAGAGGAGAAGAAAAACGCCGCATAAATATCAGTCTATCTGATGATGGATTTAATATCCGAAACGCTCCGCAAGGAGCGTCATAGACATAAACAAATAAACGCCGAAAGGCAGGAGAAAATATGACTATAAATAAAATGGAAATGATAGATGCTCAATGTTTGGAATACTACGGTCACACAAACTGGGTTTTTTTATCAACTCTTTCAGAAGATGTAATAGAGGAAACTCTAAGAGCTGACGAAGGAGAAATAGGCGGAGCAATTATGTTCTTTTTTAAATCTGAAATGGAGGCATCGTGAGTAGAAAAGATTATATTTTAATCGCTCAAGCGATCAGAGAAGCTCATAGTTACGAGCATGAAGGACTGGACACCACTAAATTGATTGGAAATCTTTGCGAGGTGTTTGGTGAAAATAATAATAAATTTGATTCAGGAAAATTTTTTCAAGCGTGTCAAAAAACAAAGGGGGTGAAATAATGGAGGTTATTTTTCTTTTATATTTTTGGGTAGGCATAATTGCTGCATTTATTTTTGCTGCATGGATTGGAAGATAAAGGAGAAATAAAAATTAATTTTAGGCGGATAGTTGCAACTCCCAAAAAAAATATGCTACTATCCGTCCTAGATATTTTAATTAACTAAATTCGCAACAGCGAGGAGACAAAATGAATAAATATATGCGATTACTTTCTTACACTAATCAAGATCAAAAGACTTGTTCTTTCTTGGTTTTAGCAGATGATACATTTGGTATTGACTATAAAGCTAAGATTGAAACTTTTTACAAAGGTCTTACTTTAATTAGTGTAAACGATTATCCAGTATTAAATAAAACTGTAGATCAGCAAAATTTAGAAGCTGATAGTTTTGCTAATTATATGGACGCTAAGTTAATTTCTTGTAACGACCTTTACAAACTATAGGAGACAAAATGAAGATAGATAATATTCACGATCACAACCACAATGAAGTGATTGCAGAATGGGTCCCAGAAGACCTGCTTTTATGGGCAGATAATTTTGATAAGACCTCATGGGATAGTTTCAATCCGGAAGATGATTATTTTACGGAGGAGGACAAGCAGTCCGCTTTGTTTGATTGTTTGGTTTTAGATATGGCAAAAATGATTGATGTTATAGAAACTTATTTCAACGGCTACAGCGTTGACTATACAGCTCAACAAATTGCCGCCGCTTACTGGGTAAGTGAGTATTCACCTTTTTATCAATACAGCAAAGCAGGAGAGGAAGCAAAGTCTAACTGAAGATGGATTCAATATCCGAAAACCTGATTAATTTAAGTTTCGATTATTAGTCAGGTTCTTAGACAAACTAAACGCCTGAAACATGGCAGGAGATAAAATGATAGATAGAAAAAGATTATTTTCTATGCAGGAACTTACAATTATTCAAATGATCTGTGAGTATTCTTTTGCAAAACATACAGACCAAATGGAGCTGTTTACATACTTTAATCCAACAGACATAAACACTTTAGGATTTTTTAGAGACAAAGATTTTGCATCTAAATATTCAAGAGAATTTTTTGACTGGGTATCAAGAGAAGATGTGCCAGAGTTTATTGGTTATGAAGGAGACATAAAAAAATTATCAGTATCAGACAAAGATGAACTGGTTGAGCTGTTAGATGATTTTTTAAAATGTTTTGAACTGGAAGACTTAAAACAAAATAAAGAGGTGGCGTAATGAAAGAAAGATTTAGAGAATTTTATATAAACACAAAAGATGGTGAAGATGTATGGCATTGGGACTTAGACCAAACAGACTTAGTAGTTCACGATTTTTATGAACATAAAGACGACCCAACATTTAGGATTGAAATTCAAGACTGGTATGGTGAAGATTTTGACTATGTTGAAATCTATCCTGAAGATGAAGGCATTAAGGATTTTCCTAAGTATGTTCAAAAATCAATTTACGAAGTATTAAATCAAATTAAAGAGGTGGCGTAATGATTAAGAAAAAAAGATTTATAGCGACTAGAGAATATTCTCGTGAAGAGTATTGTTTTATTGATGCTTACACTTTAGAGGAGGCTGAAAAAATAGCTGAAAATGAAGAGTTAAATTGGGAGTTAGAAGGTGAAACAGATGAAGTTGAGGTTAAGGAATGATAGATAGAAAACAAAACAAGAAAGTAGATTCTAAACTTGCCAAAAAGCAATTTGAGGAAGGTTTAAGAAAGAAACTTAAAGAGCAAGGAATTAATGAAGAATGGATAAAAAGCCATCTCATTATTGATTAACTAACGGAGAAAATTGTGAATGACAATTATGACAAGGAATGGATTGAGCAGAGACTTTATGCGATAGACAGAGAGTTAGCTGAGGAGCAGCATTTAATGTCCAGTAAAAGTTTTGATAAATTAATAGCAGAATCAGACAAGTTGAATGATGAGCTATCCAGAATTAAGGCACTGGAAATTAGAAACAAATCATCTTTTCAAGATGAAAAAAGCAAAGACTCAAAAGCAGCTTTCGATAAATTTATTAAAAGAGTTAAGGCTCAGACAGACAAAGAACTGTTTAATGAAACAAGCAAAGACATAACCAAAAGAACTGTTAAAAGTTTTGAAGAAAAACTTGGAGATTATAGTTCTCAAGATATTAAAAATGCTTGGGACACAGTAATTATTGCTATGTTTAGTAACAGGGTAAAAAATGGGTACTCTGAAAAAGACAAGGACCTTGATGATAAGTTAGATATTCTTCAACATATTGTAATGAAGGAGGCACTAAGAAGATCATGACAAAAAAAGTTATGACCATGAAGGAACACATGAAATTAGTTGCTGATTTAAAACAGAAACCAAAACCAAAAACTAAAATTAAAAAGACAACGAGGAAAAAGAAATGAAAAAATCAATGTTTGGAAGAGCAATTAAAAAACCAAAATTAATTATTTATGGTCCAACTGGTGTTGGCAAAACTACTTTTGCAAGTAAGAACGAAAAAAAAATATTTATAACAACTGAGGAGAAAGGAAATGAGTAAATTTAAAATAGAAAAAGGAATAGAACGAAAGCTAACTAAGACAGATGAAGTGTTAGAAACTCTATTGAAAATGGAAATAAATGACTGTGTTAGAAATCTAAATTTTGCTGAAAAAAATAGGTTTGTATCAGTAGCTAACAAACATAATTTTAATATCTCTCAACAACGACAAAACAAAGCAGAAGGAGAGGAAACATATTATTCTATTTGGTTGGTAGCTGAGAAAAAACCTGAAAGTCCATTAGGACCAAAAGCAAAGAGACTTCATGTTAGAGAGATGGCAGGTGGCACTGATTTTACAAGCAACTTTGCTCCTTATGGAACGCCTTGCGGGACCAAATGTTACATTGATGAATTAGATTTAGCTGAGGAAAACAAAATGATAGTTGATGATATGAAAGAAATTTACAGAGTTATGAATGAAGAAAATGTTTATATAAAATACATGACAGGCAACATGGAAGAAAAGGAGGAAAGCTAATGACTTTTCCATTTAAAAACAAAGAAGCAAAAAAGAAAGCACAAGATAAGTATTTAATTAACACTCAAAAAGCAGGGTTAGTTAGTGTTAAGGTTATAGTCCCTAAAGATAGAGTAGAAGATTTAAAATCTTATGCAAAAGAGTTGAGGGTAATTCATAGGGCAATCAACTCATGAAGGAGATTATGAATAACCACGAACTAGCACTTGTCATAGGTGATTTATTAGATGAAGCACAAGAGAGAAACCTTCCGGAATATCTTGAAGAACTTAAACTCAAGATAGGTTTTCATTTAGTAAAAAATAGCAAAGCAATTAAAGATAATGACTTGGTTTTAAATCAAGTAGAAATGAATGTTGCTAATGCCCTTATGCGATATGTAGAAAAACAAATCTTAACTAGATTCCAGACACAAAGTCTGTCTGAAATTAGAGAGAACTCCCCCCGTACAAATTAGTTAAGAAGGAGAGCTGATTATTCGATTAGCTCTCCAGTTCTCTACCCATAAAATGACCTAAGCCAATAATCAAAATATGTTTCTTTACTCGCTGCTGACTTGGTAGTGTTTTCATGGCTGTTGGTTTCTCTCCTTCAACGGCAATCATTATCAAGCCGTTAGCAGATAAATTATCTACTGCCTTAGCAATCGTTTTCCGGTTCATAGAAAGCATTTTGCCGAGATATGAATAACTATCCCAACAAGAAAAAGAACTGCCCTTCAGCCGTTCGCAAATACACCAGAAGACTATCTTATCTCTTGCTGATAATTCAGGGTGATCTAGTTTGGACCTAAACATTTTCCAAACTACAAATTTTAACTTGTTAAAGTTCTTATATTTTAATGCTGTTCCGTAGTTAATAAATGGCGTATTTATTTCTGTGTGAGCTGAGGTTATCCACCAGTATTTATTTATCTTTCCTTTCATAACCTGCTAGTTCAATGTAATTAATAAACCATTGTTTATAATCATCATGCAATTCGTATTGTCTGAACCTTTTATCATCTCCCTTTTGTGTCTTGACAAAGAAACCTCTCTCAACACATTCATTTAATATTTTTAATACACTTGACCTACTCCCCACATGACGAGGAATGGTGTCGCATAGTTCTTCAAAGGAAAATAAATTCTCCCTGCCTTTCGACCCCACCTCTAACACTATGAGACCGTTCAATCTTGATCTTGTCGCAAATTCTTGTAGTTCGTTTTGTTTACTTAATATGAAAGACTTTAAAAACTTGTAACCTCTTTCAGAATCATTCATCAATAATCTCCTTTGTCCTTTCGTTCGAGATATAAGAGTAGTGATAAAAGATTTATTATTAAGGATTCGTTTTGATAGTAAGTAGTAATTATAGTTATAAAACTTACTTGTAAAACCTTTCAATAATATAGGGAACGCCTCAGCGTTCCTATATATATGTATATATAAGTCAGTGAGGGAACCCATACGGTCAGAAACACTATCGCTTGTGACCACCCATACGGTCAGAAAATTATTTCCAATCAATGTCATTTATATTTCCGGTAGAATTTTCTTCGTCAATTACATCTAAATTAAAGCCTCTTCTGATTAAAGTTTTAATGCTCATATCACCTTCGCTATTGGATTTAACCATAGCTGCTTTTACTACTGCCATACGGTGATATTCAATACCCTGTTCAAAACATATTCGTTCTGTGTTTTCTTCTGTATCAAGATATAAAATTTGCACTGCTCTATGGCTATCGACTAACGAGGTAGCTCCTCTCACACTGGACCGTGCATTTAATACTGAGTTCGTATTGCCTTCTGAGATAGCACTCTTGTTTAAATGATGTATGGATAACACGCTGCAACCAAACTCACTAGCAATAGACGAGCAGAACTGAGAATAAAGCTGTGCTGTGCTGTTGTTATTCATGTCTCCTGAGACGAACGACTGGATAGGGTCTATAACTATCAACTTGAGATCATCTATCTGTCTGAGGCTCTCTCTGAGGTCCTCAGCTTGGTCTGTGATATGAAGTCCGTTAGCTAAATCTTCTTTAATCAAAGTAAGGGGTTTACCCATGTCAGCTACAGTCAAAACATAAGTATCATATTCACTCTGTAAATAACTTCTTGTACTGTCAATCAAAGTTAATCTTCGTCCGGTTTCTTCAGCATCATCTTCAGCCGACAGGACGGCACAATTTCCTTGCACTGAAATATTGTTTCCTAAAAATTTACCATAACCGTTATTAACATCTAAACAAAGCCTCAAACATAAGCCTGATTTTCCTATGCCTCCAATACTACAAAGCAAAGAAATTTTTGACAGCTCCATAGTATTATTTACTAACCATCTTCTAGGCGGAGGGTCCTGTGTAAAATTCTTTATAGAGTATTGCTGTAAATTAAAATTATGTTTAATAATAATTTGCTTCTTAACTGCCTCAGCTCCTTCGTTAATATGTATGTCGTTGTAGTCTCCTTTTGTACTTGGAATACGAGACTTACAATTTGAAATATTAGTAATAATTTCTCTTGCTCGTTGCTGTCCTACTCCATTGTCATCATTATCAAAAGCAATTAACAATTCTCCGTCATAAAATTTTCTAATATTTTCTAATGCTGCTTGTCCAAAGTTAGCTGAAAAAGTACATACAACAGGAAGACCAGTACACTCATGAACTGATATTGAAGTAGCCAAACCTTCAGTAACAACAATACTTTTATAAGTGTTCCACTGCTCCCAATCTATGCCGATTGTAAAAATATTTGACTTAACTTCAGAAGCAGAAACAAACCTTTTATTCTTTGTAGTTATATATTGTAGGCTTCTCAATTCTTTGTATGTATTTCTGGTAGAATACACCGGACAGATTAATGAACCGTTAATCTCAGTCAATCCATAATTATTTTTTAACCCTTTTTTATTTAGGTATTCATGTTCCGTAGATATTTTAGAATTTTTAAGTCTTTCCTTGCAAAGCTCGGCAGTCTCATCATGCCTTTTTTGGCGTTCTTCTTTACTCCTTTGCAAGTTCTCTTCAATTTTCCTATTTAACTCAGCAACTTCAACTGAGTTAAGTTCTCTCATTGAATGAGAATAAAACTTCCATTGTTGGTTAGTACGCCAATTACCATAAACACAGATAAAATGTCCGTCTGTTTCATTATAGGTGTACCAACCGGACATTTCTCCAACGCCCTTATCAGGTCTTGTATTTAAAGTTGCATTAACAGGACACCTAGTTATCTCTCCAGTAGTATTTATATTAGTAACTCGCAGACCGTCATTATTCATCTGTTTTACTAGATCAGTAATGTCTGAGCTTTCGTGTCTATATTTTAATGTTGGATTTAAAACTTCCTTTTCATTAAATATCTTTGAAAAATCAATCATTAGCCACACCATTACTTGCTTTTGCTTTTTCGCAATCAAGATAATGGAGGACTAATAACTCAAAAAATTTTCGCCTGTCGTTCGACTCCCATTTGTGCAGCTCGTAGGTATTATGTTTATTCGCAAACTTTATATAAGTTTCTTTTGTTTGTGCTATCGCATAACCCACACTTTCATAATTTAAATTAGCTGTTCTCTCTAATTTTTCTCCTCGTTCAATCCTTTCTTTTATTTTATCTATATGTTCCATCTTATTACACACACCATAATATTTTTTTTTGTATTCAAACAAGACCGCTCCTGCCGGACACAAACAATGTCCGCACAGGGAGGGTCTATTATTTTTTATATCAAACAATTAAATTCCTAGAACGGAATCTCATCATTCATGTCAGGTTTTGCAGGTTCTTCAGCCTTAACTACAGCAGGTTCAACTGCTTTAGTTTCTTCCTCTAGCTTAACTGTTTCACCGCCTACAGCTTCCCAGTTTTTACCATGCCAACCGCTATCTATTTTAAATGAGGTTCCTTCAGTTCCGTCATTCTTTGCATACTTGCCTTTCTTCAAAAGACAGGTAGTAAGTTTACCAATAAGATCACTCTCTTTGGCAGTCATGACAGCATCTCTTTCAAGACCCATAGATAACAAGCAATTAAATAAATTTGCCTGACCAGAAATAGCTATGGAATGAGACTGAGGGTCTTCACTTCCCTCCTTGTCCCAACTGACCATAAACCTTTCTTTCTTGTTCATAATGTCTATTTCTTGAACTTCAAATTCAATCTCAATAGCATCATAAACTACACCATTATTCTTTTCGCTTTTTGAGACTAAATCATTTAGCTCATCAATACCTGCAAACGCTAGTGTGTATCTTCCGTCCGGATAATCTTTGAAAGAATTATCCACCTCAGCTTCAGCGTCAGGATTAAATCCACCGCCAAACTTATTACTTAAATCAACCATTTTTTACCTCGCTTAATTTTGGTTTATCTATTTTAAAACAATCAATGCAGACCAGTAAGTGTGACACCCTTGCCACCGGCTCACCTTTACCGCACTCATCACATTTAAGTTCATCTTCAATCTCAGGGAACCAATGCTCATTGTAATTATTTTCCAATGCCTAACCCCTCCTTCATAGCTGTACTTAAAATCTTCCAACCTGTCTCCCTTTCGAGCTTGATTTCGTCAGGCAAGTTGTATCTATTCTTCCCTACATGAGCGGAAGTTTCTCTAGTAAAAATATATCTGTCTTGTGACATAGTTGTTTTTGTAACCATTTGCCCTTTGTCAGCTTGTTTTTTTACTTGTCCATATTTGTAATTGTAAAAGAAAATTGCATCAGCAAACTCACTCACTTTTGCAGCAACTCTTTTATGTAATTTTAATTGGTATTTATCATGAGGGTTCATGTCAGGTATTTCAATACGCTTTAATTCAACATGACAAATCATGCAGACTCTCATTTTTCTTTTGTCTCTTATATCATTTAAGACTTCAAGAATTTCTGTCATCTGATCTCCTGCTAAAGCATAGCCTTTACCATATCCAAAATCCTCAACATGACCCTTCCCTCCAATGTCACAAACCTTTTGAAAGACAAGGGTTTCTAACCAATCAAGTGAATCTATTATTAAAGATTTTCTATCGTGTTCTTCATCTCTTATTGCCGTGAGCCTAGACATAAATTCATCATAAGTTTTACAGACTGGGAAAGACCAAATGTTGTCATCATTCTCGATACCTGCCATGCCATCTTCAGTTTGAATTAAGACTGGGTTTTCCATTTGTGCAGCTAGACTTGTTTTACCTATGCCGCTTGGTCCATATAAAATAAATTTAACAGGTTTTATTTGACTACCTTTTTGTATATCAGCTAAAGACATAATTACTCCTTTGTTATGTTAGTTGTTTTTAAAACTGCTCTAGGCGATAACTCAGACTTCAAGAGTTCTAATGATTGAGTCTGTAATATCGACAAAGCGTTATCCAGTTGATTAATCTGTTGAGTTCTCCTCTTTAGAGTAATCGTTTCAGGGTCAGCGTTTAACTGTCCCAAAGTGTTGATAGACCACATAATAATTTCAGCTAATTTTTTTGGGTTAGCTGTAATACTAATATCTATCAATTCGTCTTTGAGGTCTTCGTCATAAACTACAACCTCATTTCCATTTTCCGTGTAATTAAAACACGGAGTTTTATTTTTTGCCGTTGATTGCGGCGATTGTTCGCTTTCGCTTTTCTTCATCATGCTCCTCGCTAGTTAAATATAATTTATGTGTTTCGCAGTCCGGTTTATGTGGACAGAAATGACAATGCTTTCCTGCTACATACTCAGGTTCTTCTACGAAACACGCTTCTATTTTTGGCTTTAGCCAATCCAAACCCCAATTAGCTAAGTCATCAGAAAATATAGTAGTGCTTCTGATCGGACCGTCTTTGTGCCAACTTCTAGGCTGCACAATAACTGTCTCAACACTTTTCTTATCGGAGTATCTTGATAATGCCATAAGACCATAAGCTCTAAGTTGTAAATTCATATCAACTTCGACTGGGTACTTACCGGCTTTGTAATCTATTATTATTATTTTATCTTTTTGTAATATTAAAATATCTGTTGTTCCCCATAAGTCAGGGTGTATTTCTGAGCCATCTAATTTTTCTTCAATTAATAATTTACTGCCTTCTTCTTCGCTGCTTCTTTTAACAACATATTCACAATACATATCGGAAGCATCTATCATAGTCTGATCTACAGTAACTATATGTCCTTCATATTCCACTTCCTTATTTAACCAATACTCATGAAAATCTATGCCTTCTAAATTTCCCAATAATCTCATCTCGTTCATTTCGTGATTTACACTTCCCTCCCATGCAGCATAACTTCCTGTACTTTGATAGCCTTCACTTGCTTTTATAGAAGCAGAACATTTCGTTGATCTCGTTAATCCAGAAGGACTAACTTTTGCATGACTCGTAACCGGCATTAATTTTCTTGTATAATTTTTCTTGAATTTTCGTACTTAATTATATCTTCTTCAGAATATCTAATTGCATTTCCAAACTTATGAAAATCAGGTCCTTCGCCTTTGTATCTCCATGTGTCTAATGTTTTTACTGATATTCCACCCAACCTTTCCGCACAACTTTTCCTGTCGTAATATATTTTTTCTTTGCTCATAAGTAGTAATTTGTCCTCGTAAGATGATATGATAACTTAATTGTTTTACAAAAAACAAGTAGAGCAGATTAAATAAATTAAATTAAATTTTTTTTTCACTCTTAAAAATTAAGATTTTAAAATGAAAACAGTTAGAGATAGTTTGAAGATGGAAGGCAAGAGTTCTTCTCTTGAAGACTGTCCTTGCATATCAGTTTGTACTTTAACTTATTTAACACCAGAAAATGACACTTGTATTTGTGGCAGAACTACGAAAGAAATAGCACAATGGAATTGCTTAGATACTGTTAAGAAAAAAGAAATAGTTATGAGATGTATTGTGGATAAAAAATCTTTTCCAAGACAGAAATTAACTTGGTTAGCGGAAGAAAATGATTTGACTGTTAATGAAGCAAAGAATGTTTTTGTTTTACGAAGAACTAAATGAGTTATACGGACGAAGAATTAAAACCAAATGTTAAAAACCTCTATGAGCATAGATGGGTTTGGTATCATACTATTCTTTGTATTCAGGTTATTATTACAAATATAATTTTAATAGCCATATTGTCTCAGATGTAATGAGTAAAGGAGATAGACCACGCCCTTTTAGTGTTGATAAAAAAACATTTGAGGAAAACTTTGATAAAATTTTTAGAAAAGACAAGGAGAAAAATGACCAAAAAAAAGAAGGTACTACAAAAACAAGTAGCCGGTAATCATTACAAAGAACTACCTATAGAGCCAATAGAATTTATTTTAGGTAATAACCTTTCATATTGCTGCGGTAATGCTATTAAATATATATCAAGGGACAAAGGCTCAAGAGTAGATGATCTTAGAAAAGCTATCCATTATTTAGAAATGGAAATAGATTTAGTTCTAAAAAAATAAGCTGTACTTTTTATAGGATTCCGAATATAAAAATTTTCGTGAGTCCTTAGCTCAGTTGGTAGAGCATACCCCTTTTAAGGGTAGGGTCCAGAGTTCGAGCCTCTGAGGACTCACCATAAAACAACTACCAATCAACTACCAAAATATAATTAATAATTTGCGAGGCTAATTTTTGGCAGATTATAAAGGAAGTTTAATCTTATTTAAGTTGCTGATAGTTCCCTTAAAAGAAGATTATATGTATTTATTTAATAAGGCTAGGCTTAAATTTTTTTTTATATTTGTTGCACAGCCTCAAATATCGTGCTAATTTATACCCATTAGTCATGAGGAGAATATATGAATACTAATAAAAACAACTACCAATTTACTACCAAAGAAAAAATTAAAACAGATAAATCTTTTAGTAAATTAAAAATTAGAAATCGTAACGGTGTAATTAGTTATATGCTGTTGTGGTCAGAAAACGGCAAAAGAAAAACTAAAACCATACCTCTTAAATACAAAGATGAAGGCATTACTTCTATTAGAAATAGAGCAATCAAAATGTACGAAACATTAATTGATATACAAGAAGGAATTATTCCGGACCCTGCTGAAAATATATCTGTTACTTATCAACAATTATTTAATGACTATATTGATGATTGCAAATCAAGAAATGTAAAAACAAAACACATAGAAGATTGTCAAAGAAATTATAATAATTGGGTTAAGTCACTTGCAGGTAATATTGTAGTTAGTGATCTTAAAAGAAAAAATATAAAAGAAGTTTTTAAGAAAGCTACAAAACACAGTAAGAGCGTAGCCAACAAAACTTTAAAGATGATTATTGCTTCGTTAAATTTTGCTGTAGATGAAGAGACTTACGGAATTGATTTTAATGTAGGCTCTAAGATAAAAGCTCACCCTGATATTAAAATTAAAAGGTCATATACAGATTTAGAAAAAGCAAAAATATTTAATGAGCTTAATAGTATTGAATTAAATAATCCAGAAAGATACAGAACTGTTGGGTTTATATGGCTGCTTATATTAACTGGAGCAAGAAAAGGTGAGATAGCTAAAGCTCGTTGGGAATGGATTAAAGATAACAAAATTATTATTCCAGTTGAGCATCACAAGACTGGACAAAAAACCGGAGAAGAAAGGGTTATTTATTTAAATGAACCGGCTATGCAGGTTATTAATAAATTATCTACTATTAATCCTAAAACAAAAACTATTACTGGAATAGTAACTCCTTATAAATTATGGAGAAAAATAACTAATAAATGTAACTGCCCTGATATAAGGTTACATGATCTAAGGCACAGCTTCGCTACTATGTGTATATCAGCTAACATTTCAACAAGACAAGTTGGAGCTTTGTTGGGTCATAAAAGTTTAGCTTCAATGCAAAGATACGGTGAAGTTACTCCGCAAATATCTTCAGGTAATGTTAATTTAGCTGCTAAAGTTATTGATGCTCAAATCATTAATTGATTTAATTAGCGATTCATAGGGGTCAGTATTTTTTAACTGCTCAGTAGATAAAGTTATTTTAGTAGCAGGATAATTAGAGGGAATATAAGTAATTATATTTAATGGCATACAATAGAGAGCATAGATGTCTATACTATTTTCTCCGTTCTCTCCGTAATAACGGTCTTTTGTATGCCTCCCTCGTCTAAGATCAAACTGCCAACCAATCCTTCTAGCAACGCCTTTTTTTTCATACAGCCTTTCGTTGCTTTTCGTTTTAACCTGACATTTTAAAATTTTATCTTCATGCTCAAAAAGAATATCAGCATGAGAACCATGAGGAACTATTGTTACCGTATCTGAAAATAATGCTAAATGACTAGCAACTGCAAACTCCCCACTTCTTCCTAACCTTTCGGTCGATCTACCCATTACATTAATCGTATTTAGTTGCTCTGCCTTCTATATATTGTTGCATTAGTTCTTTGTCTTCAGCTAAAAGAAGTTGCTTTGCAGCTCCGTTAAACTCTTCTAATACATTACTTAATATAGCTTGTTTAACTCCTTCCGTAGCATTCAAATAATCTCTACCTTTAATAATATTTGTCATAATATCTTTAGTATTTAACTCACCGTTTATTTCTAACAGTCTTGAATATTGGAAAGGATTTAATTTTATACCATCTATATTTCTAGCAGGAAGACGAGGAGAATAACCAAGTCTATAAAATTCATCAAAAATTTCAGCTCCAAGTTTTGGCTCAGAATACATATAAGGAGTAAAAGGACCGCCTACGCTTGGGTCCCTTGTTTGTATTTCACCAAAGATATTTCTTCTTGGAGCAAGATCAGTTTTAGGGTCTCCAAATAAAGGCAGTCTTTGTATTAATGTGTCTGTTATTGATCTAGCATCTCTTAAAACATCATCATCATATTGCCCTGCATGAGCAAAAACTGTAGGTACAAAAGAACCAGTAAACCTATTAATCCATTTTTCAGAATATCTTGTTGGGTCTGATATAGCTTTTATTACATCACTAAGACCAGACATAAATGTTTTATTTGTTAAGTTATTAGAAACAGAAGTAGCAATCATTCCTGCAACTTTACTTGCTTCTAACTCTAAATCTTTTGTATCGTCCTGTGTGTTATTTATATATTTTCCCACTTCATTTAAATCAGCAGCAATACCAAATAAAATTCCTATAGGTTCAAATCTATTATATCTATACCAATTATCACCTACTTTAATTGAGTAAGGTTCCCACCCTTCTGAGGTTTGTCTTCTGTTTTGTATGCCTACTCCATCAAGAGGCTCTCCTTCCATACTGGCTCCTGCTCCAGAAATTAATCCTGAGTTTGCTAATAATCCAACGCCTAACATTGTAGAAGTACCCATAATTATTTTAGCTTGAGCTACATCTTTTTCAGCTCCTCCTTTTGCAATAGCGTCTTTGTATCTTTGCATAGAAAAACCAAATGGAGTTCTTTCTGCAGCATACTTAACAATGTTGACCGGAGTACGAACAAAGGGAAGCATAAATCTTACTAATGGGACTGCTCTATTAACACTATTAACAGCTCTACCTACCGCTCCTACTTTGTTTGTAAAGGTTTGGTATCTTCCCACTTCTAAAGCATCAAACTCAATGTCTTTTCCTAATGGAGAATTTAAAGGGTCGTCTCCATGTTTTTTAACCAGTTGCGAAGCATAGTTCCAACCCTTTCTTTCTTTCGCAGCTTTTCTCATAGCTTGTCCCCATATCTCTTGTCGATAAGCAATAGTTTTAAAAAACATATCTTCGGCAACTAATAGTCTGCTTGGCGTTCTAACAATAGTTCCACCTATACCGCCTATAGATTTTTGTCTTGCTAGTTCTAATTTTGTAGTTGAATCCATTACTGCATTTTCATCAATTACAGTTTTACCAAAAACTTTTAAACCTTCTAAATGTCCTAAGATTGTTCCAACTAATCTTGCAGCAGCTTCAGTGTATGTTACTCGCTCTCCACCAGTAAGCATTCTAGGTGTACCTTTTACTGCAGCTCCAAAGTATTCTAATGGTCGCATTAAGGCTGTAAGTTCGTTTGAAGAAACATTCACTAAATGTGTAGCAGGTGAAGATAATAATGAGTTAATCCAAAACTCTTGTATTTTATTTAGTAAAGTAGGATTTTCTAAACCGGCTATATATTTTATTGCAGCGTCAACATCATCATCAAATGCTTCTAAATTTCTAGCTATTATTTCAGGGTCTAAATTTGTACCTTTTGCATTTTCTAAAAAATCTTGCTGTGCTTGAGTTTTAATTTTTTCATCAGGGTTTCTTGATATTTCTTTTAATGCCCTAAAAGTTCTTCCTGCTTCTGATCTTACTCCTGCACTAACCTCATGCACTGCTGCTACTTCGTTACTCATTTTCTTAAAATTAAAATGGTCCTGTTCTGTTGCTATGTTTTTATCAATTCTATCTGTATATATTTTTCTAGCTTTTTTTAAATCCTCAGCTAAAGTTCTTTCTATCTGTCTAACTCTTGTAATTTCTACATCATTTAAAGCTGTACCTTTTGGGATATTAATAATGTCATCAACAGTCCAACCTAACTCATTAGCACGGTCATTTAATTTTTCACCGTTTTTACCAAACTCTTGACGACCTCTTCTTTGATTAAAATATTGATCGTTGTCATCTGCCAAATCTTTATATTCTTGTTTGGTTTTTTTATCAGTTCCAGTCTTATCAAGATTTATATTACCTGCTTTATTAGGGTCAGGTGTTGGAGTAGGTCCGATAGGTGAAGATGGAGTTCTGCTTCCTGTTCCTGTAAATGTAGGACCAACTACTTCAGGAACTCTTGGACCAACTCTTGGGTCAGGAGGACCTACCTCTTCGTCTGCCGCTCTTTTGTTAGCATTTTTATCTATTTCTCCAGACGCTTTTTCCGGTCGGTCGTCCACTTTTTTAAACTTGCCTTTTATTTTTCCTAAAGATTTTAAAACACCTTCTACCGCAAGACCCATTCCTGCTCCTTCAACAGCCATTTTTAAACGACCCATAGCAACAGTGTCGTCATCATCTGCTTGTAACCATGCAGTAAATTCATTAGGAGCTACTTCTTGAATAAGGTTTGATAATCTTTCTTCATCAGGACTAAACGCCATTTGTTCAGCAATAACACCGGCTGAAGTATATTTAGTTAATTTACCAACTTTTGTAACAGGGTCTAATCTTTTCAATTTATTAAGTTTTGACAATGCTTGTATGCCTTTTAATGTACCGGTGTAAGGAACTAAAAATCCTGCTGCATCTCTTACAAAACTACCTAACATATTAGTAGGTTCAGCAACTTCAGGAAGATCAGGTAAATCAACATACCCTCCAGTTACATCTCTTACTAAGTCTGAAGTTCCTTGAACTGTATCTCTAGCAGCTCCACCAAAAACTCTAAAAGTATCTTCTAAAAAACTAACATCATTAGGGTCTTTTGGTTCTTGAGGTGTAATTGCAGGTAAAGAATTTATATTATTTATATTATTTCTATTATTGATATTTTGATTAGCTAGAATATCTCTAGCTGTTTCTTCTGTTTCTAAAGAATTTATATAATCATCAAGGCTTTGTGCAGAAGTATTGTTTTGCTCAGGCTCAGCTATTTCAACAGGCTTAGGACTAGCTGTTTGTATATTATTTTCTCCAACTTCAAGAGATTCTATGTATTCATCAAGAGTCATTTCTCAAGATTTATCTTTAACTACCAACTTTAGTTGCAGATTCAACTATGCTTTGTGATCTTCCTAAGTATTCAACTAAATCTTCTTCAAACGAACTTAAATTTATTCCTTTTAGAGTTTTAATTTTTCCTGCTTCAGATAATTTTTTAATTATATCTTTTACATCACTGTCAGGGTATTGTGCTTTAACTTGTTTTATTCGTTCCAAATCAGCTAAATTCATATTGTATTGACTAGCAAACACTCGATCTTGTATATTCTTAGCATCTAATCCAGATATATTTTCATTAGCATATTCTTCTAATAAACTTGGGTCCTTCAAAATTATTTGTTTTTGTTGTTCTGTATATCTTGGGTCGTTTTGTATAGAAGAAGCTCCATATTCAATTTTAGAAAGTCTGCCCTGTCTTTCTTTTTCTGCTTTAACTCTAGCTGCTTCATTTTTTTCTCTTAAAGCTACACCTTCATTAACATTTCTTCTGTTAAATTGATCGTCTCCTATAGCAATAGCTTCAGCTATACCACCGTACATTTGTTTGTCTCTTTGTTTTAAATAAGCCTCTCTATCTTTTTCAGACATATTATTTAATTCTTCTGCGGTTTTGTAATCGTCACCACCAATCGTAGCCATAAAATTACCAAACCTAGTTCGCTTATCTTCAAATGGAGTTTTAGAAGGAGCTGAAGGAGAAGGAGCAAAAGCGTTCTGATTTACATATTCATTAATTGCTGCAGCGTTAGGATTAATATTTTGAGCCATAGCATTGTTAAGAGCATTATAATTTAAAGTTGTTCCGCCTTGTCCCATCATATTAGAAACATTACTGTTCATCATTTGAAGTTTGTCATTCATCAAATAATCATCAACAGACTTTCCTCCTAAATCTAAAGGTCCAAGACGAACATCACCTAGTTTAGAAGGGTCTGTAATTTGTCCTGCCTCAAATAATTTAGGAACACCATCAGGTAAATTGGGTTGAGCAGTTACCGTAGCATTTTTAACTTTTTCATCTGCCAATAATTCTTCATCAGTTTTTAATATGTATTTAGGAATAGCTGCATTTCTTTTTCTATCACTTGTAAACTCAGGGTTTAATTTATATCTAGGGTCATATTGTTTATTACCTAAAGCTGAATTTAATGCTGCACCTATGTCACTAAAAATAGATGTTTGTCTTCCGTCCTGTGTATAAGCCATTATCTGCTCCTGCCTCTAGCATAACTACCGCCTAAGTTTGCAAAGTAACCTAAAGCATCACCTAAGCCTAATTTTTGTTGTGAAGTTCTAGTTCCAGATGAATTAATTAATACTGGCACTCCTGAAATAGCACTGGTTGAAGCTGCAAGATTTGTATAAGGTTGATCTTGTTCCCTCATAAATTCATTGTATCTTGCATCTAACTCAGCCTGATTTAATCCTCTTTGTAAATTACCAGACATATTCAAATCATCTGCACTCATAAATTGAGTATCTAATAAATCGTTGTAAGCTCCGTAGTCAAAATTTCTTTTTGATTCATCTAATGCAGCTTGTCTAGTAGTAAAGTCATTCATAAGGTCTGTGTTGTACCTCATATTGTCATCATCTCTCATGCCCAAGTTATAAGCCATATCATTTCTTCTAGCTAACAAGTCTTGATCTACTCCGGCATCAAATTGAGCAGCGTCCATGTCTCCTCTAATATTAGCCATAGCATCATTGTAAGCACTTTCTCTTGCTCCGGTAATAAAATCAGACGCTTGGTCGCCAAAATTTCTATTTGTTTCTGATTCCAGTAAAGCTGATCTTGAACCACCAAAAGCATTACTGCCAATAGCTGCATCTTGATCTGATTGAAGAGCCATTTGTCTATATTTATTTATGTCAGTTAATCCTTTATTAATAACATTGTCTGTATATGGGTTCATATAAGAACCAACATTTCTATCTAATACGCTTCCAATCTCCCTTACATTATTTCTTCCATAATCAGTGTTTATAGCATTAGGATTCATTTGATATGGATTGCCTAAATCTATACGGTTTTGAGTTTCTCCGTACATTCTAGCAACAGGGTCATATCCTTTAATGGTTGCGTTAATATTTCTAAATTGATTTTGTGCTTCTAATTCATCTGCAGTAAACGGAGCTACTGTATCTCCTGTGTATGGTGTAAAAGGAGTTTCATTAATTTCCATACCTTGATTTAAAAGATATTCAAAACCTTTCTTTTGCCATTCAGGAAATTCTTGTTTTGATGACTCGTGTACTACTGTTTTGCCTTTACTCATAATTTATATATCCTTTGATATTACATATTCAGACTTAAAGCCTAATTCTTTTGGAATTTTACGAAGCCACCCTAAACGACCTCCACCATGTAAGCGTTTAATTCCACACGCTTTAGCAAAAGCCACTATTGAAGGTATCATGGATTCTAACTCCTGATAATTTCCACCACAAAAAAGCAAATTCATTGTTTTCATTTGTGGAAACTCAATACATTCAGTTACCATAGCTGACTTTTTTCCTACCCATAATAGGAAAACTCCATCTCTTATTCTACACTCAATATCGTCTATTGAGTAGAGGTCCTGTCTTTTTACAGCTTTCTCTATAAAGGGTTTAGCAAATTTCCATTTGCTCTCCCACTCATTAAACGACTGTTGTTGTGCTGATTGTTCCTGCATCATTTACAGTTAATTTATATTTAGTTCCATTAGGAGACACCAACACTAACTCTGTTTGATCTCCTGCATTTATTTCTATTCTTTCGCCCTTACTTAAAGTTAAACCTGTCATTGATTCAAGCTCAGATATTAAGTATGAAAAATAATTCTTATCGTAAGTTTCTTTAGGCTGTGAAAAAGTTTTTCTAGCCATTATCTCCTGCCTCTAGTTTGCACATCAGCTCTAATATTTCCTACTTTGTATGTTTCTGTAGTAACGCCTGTGACCGTCATAGAGACCTGTCTAGCCGTAATTCTGCAATCCGTGTACCCATCACTGTTATTAAAAGAAAAGCTCCCAAAATCCGTTTCTGGTCCATTAGGAGTAAATCTACCTTTCATAGATATAGTTAATGCTGAAACATTTTTACTTTCTTCGTCTGTTACTAATTGCGATACATGAGATACTTTATCTCCACCTGCTATTTCTAAAGGAGCAGAAGTGCAAAAAGGTTTTTTATTTCCTAAGCCTTCACTGTTAAATAAAGTTGTGCTTTCATGCTCAAAAACTGTGCCATTAGATGAACAAGCTAACGGAAAATCATTAACTCCTTGATCTAACCATACTGTACGGTCCATTTCTCCAACGGACCAAGTGTTTGAATTGTAATTCCAAATAACATATTTGTTTGGGGTTTTACTACTACCTGCAGCAAAGAACCAAATTATCTCTGAAAAATTACTATTATGTCCTCCGCAAGTTACAGTTCTGTATGGGTAATGCAAGTCATCAAATATGTAATCATGCACATCACAAGGTATTTCTCTAACCCCACCGTCATACATAAAAAATCCATTTTCACCAAACCAAGCTAAAAAATTACCAGTTGATACTACAGACCTAATTGAAGCAGTTGCACAAGATGTACCGGCATCTTGTATGCCATATATAAAAGGACTTCCGGTGTAATACATTTTATTTATTCCGGTATCTGTAAATATAATAATATCTGAATTCCATTTTTCAGCTCCAAGTATTCTTCCACCTGTTGGTATATTTAAATCACCTGCTGTATTTGTTGAGGCTGCGGTCCATACTGTGTTTGCTTCTCTTGAAGACCATGCTACTTTTCTTGGGTCATTTGCAGAACCAAAACAAATTAAATGTCTTTCATTAGATACTAATAAAGCTGTGTTTCCTATTGGAGCATTTGCTAATTGTATGCCTGTTGCATCTGGACTGCCTGAACCGGAATCAGGTCGCCACTGATAAACTTTTCCATCTGAACCGGAACAAAATATTAAATATTCACCCCAGTTAGAAAAAGAAAAAGACTTAGTGTTAAAATCTAATCCTGATTGTGAACGAGCATCTCCGTAATTTTCAACATTATAAGTGTAAGCTCCATATCCTAATGGAGAAGCAGAAGAATCATTTATAAAACCAGTAGGAGTAATGTCATACCAAATGTTGTTATATTGAACATATACTTTTTCTCTTGTGCCGATTGCTATAACTGATTTACCTGTATTAGTATTGTAAGCATACATACCAGTAGGAGTTCCAACTAAAGGTGTTTCTTTAAATCTATTCCACCCACCTATCGGCTGCATAGCTCCGTTTTCAAATCTAACTAAATTACCATCTACCCAACGCCCAGTATTAGAATACTCAGTTCCGTTTGTTACTATTCCTGCAGGAGGTGTTATTGGTACTAATGCCATTATTAATTATACCTTAATGTTTGTTTTCTTATAATGAGTTAAAAGCTCATACCATAAGGGTTTTATTTCTTCCCAAACTGGAAACTTTTTAATGTTCAATTCTTTTCTAACTTCTTCTATTGGTGTTCTTAAATAGCTATGCCAATCAACAGTTAAAAACCATTTTGTTTTTCTGCCGTTTTTATAACCTTCTTTTATTAATCTAAAAACACTAATAACTGGGGTATATTTTATTCTAAAAAAAAGACTGCCTTGTATTTTTTTTTTACCAAAAGAGTTTTTAAATGCCATAAGCCAACTAGATAGTAAAATAAAAAAGAAACTCCAACGAAACTCTTTACCTAATGTAAATGCTAAAACAGATATTTCTGCTAAAGGAGTAGAGTCAAGATTGTTTACACAATGAATAAGGTCATGTTCGTTAATAAAACCTTGCACATATTTAATATTTTTTTTGCCTTTGGTTTGTGAAATTTTGTAATTTTTTTGAAATAAATCATCTGAATTATTTTTCCAAAATGTTTTTAACTCTGCTCCTAATGTGCCTTTTTTGTATCTTGATTTTAAAACAGTGTCTTTTAGGTTTTCTTGTTTATAGAAAAGTTTTGAATATGGATTTTGATTAAATTTTTTTTTTAATTTTTTATCACAATTATTATCTAAACTATTAACCATATCCATAATAATATTTAAATCTGCTGATATATAACTTTTTGAAAAAGTATAAGCTCTAACAAACTTTAAAGCTTTTATGATTTGCATATCATCACAACACGACAAACTTTGTCGCTAACATTTTTTATAAAACATTTTTTGCTAGATAATTTTTTACAGTCATACTGATTAAAGTCATATTTAAATTCTTCTCCGACTACATCTGGGGAAGGAACTGTAATTTCACATTTGTTGCCGACTAATAAATAATTAATGTTCCCAAGTTTTTCAGTTTCTATTGTTTCATTTGGTTGCAGATCAACATTGTAAAATTTAAAACCATAGTCATTTTGCAAACAACAAATAATAATGGTGTCATCTTGCATTGATTCGATACTTGCTTTATTTGTTGCTAACTCATAATTTGTTGACCTTTCTCGCCATTCTTTTACATACCCTTTCATATCTATTTCATAGCCATAAAAATTATCTGTTCTAGTTGTGTTTTTATAAGAATCTTCCGGATTATCTGCATATAATTCTTCAATTTTATCTACATCTGTTTCTGCTATTTCATCTGCTTCCCATTCATAAGAAACTTTAACTTTACCTTCCATAAATAAATAATTTGTTAATGATTTATTTATTTTGTAATCATCAAGGTATTCTATTTTGTCAAAAGATGGTTGTTCATCAAGTTCGTGTCTGCTTATAAGTTGTCCATTTTTTGCTGATAAAACTGTTAATTGAAATTCATTATCCAAATTAATCATTTTTATATTTTCCATTGTAAATATCATTTAGATTTCCTCTGATGGTGTTATAGGATTATATGGATTTATTTGATAAGGATTATCTTGTGGTGGAAGTTTGTCTGCATCTTCAAATGGAATAACAATTTCTCCATCAGGTAATTTATGAATTTCTTTTAATTGTTTGTTTTTATCGTTCATTATATTGTAATAGTGACTGTGCCATTAATTATATGTGATGCTCCATTTGTATAATTATGAGCAGTAGAACTCATGGCACTGCCTGTTGAATAAGTAAAAGCAGAAGCCGGAAGAGTAGCTGTTCCTAAACTTGTTTGATAAGTGATTGAAGTCCAATTACTTGCAGTTAAAGTACCATGTATTTGTAAATACCAAGGAGATGTGGTACCAGAATTTATTTGTGTAGTTATGCCTTTAATACCAAGACCTCCAATAGACCATTGTCCTGTAGAGCCATTAAGAGTTCCCATAGGATTTAAAAGAATAGTTGGAGAAGGATTCATAAAAAATCCTGTATATACTGCTTTTATAAATTGTTGACTGCTTGTAACAATAGGAGCTGAATACTGAACAACATTACTTGCTCCATACCATTCATTGAATGACATTTGTACACCAGAACCTTTAGAAATTAATCCTCTAATGTCTGCATCATTTATTGATGCTGAAGTTCCAGATGTACCTCCTGCTTCAACATGAATGTCATTAAGTGAAATAGCTCCTGAAGTTTGTAAAGCCATTTTAGACTCCTCTTAATTCTTTAAGCTCGTCTTTTAATTCTTTGATTGCTTCTATTAATAATGGAGTTAATTTTGCATAATCAACAGTCATATAATCTTCGCCAGATTTAGATTCTTTAGTTTCTGCATCAATGTCAAAAGGAGCTAAATCTATAATCTCAGGCAATACTGCTTTCACAGATTGTGCTGAAACTCCCACTTGCATTTTGTCGTTATCATGTCCTAAAGATTTTGCTAATTCATTTTCTTTAAAATAAAAAGTTTCTATTTTTGAAACTTTGTCTAAAGCATTTTCTATTTTGCCTTGTTTATCTTTTAATCTTTCATCTGAATAATAAGCTGTGACATTTCCATCAAAGAATCCACTACCTGCACTATCAATAATAAAGCGATCAACATCACTAGCATTTCTAAAGACATACTCGCTTCCTGACCCAAAATAAGTAGTGCCACTGTGAGTAAAATAAAATCTATTTTCTCCATCAGTGCTTCTAATCCAATTTCCAGAAGATAAAGCATTTCCAGAAGCTAAATTCACACTAAATGTCGTACCACTTAAAGCAAGTCCTGTTCCCGCAGAATAAGTTGTGTTTGTGGTGACATATCCCGCTCCATTCGTAAGCTGATTATTATTCGTTGGGATTGTTGGAGTTCCTGTCAAACTGCTGTAAGGAATACCAGAAGCAGTTATTTCTACAACATCTCCTGTTCCGTTTTTGTGTAAAGCTAAATTGCCACCAGCTTTTGCTCTTAAAAACCACGGCTCATCTGTACCATTACTTGCTTTAATTTGAAAATCAGAAGCAGTAAAAGTTCCTCTGCCTGTGACATTAAAACCATCTGTGCTAGTTCTAGCTTTTTCTGAACCGGCTTTGTAAAGAATTAAATCGCCTCCATCATTAGCTGTTAAATAGCTTTGAGTATCTCCGGAATTATTTATGGATAGATTTGAAGCTAATAATTTTAAATTACCTTGCCCAACATCTTGAATAATTGAATCTGTGCCTGAGTGATATATGTGCATATCATCTCCATTTCCAAATATTGCTCTTTTATTATCGTCAAAGTTTGCTGAATTAAATCTGACATTTATTTCTGTTCCAGTAGCAGAAAAAATACCATCAAGGGTATCTAAATCTGTATTTAACTTTGTTCCCCAAGTATCAGTAGAACTACCTACTTCAGGTTTAGTTAAGTTTAAATTAGTTGTATATGTATCTGCCATTTTTAATTACCTATAAATTTATGCTGCAATAGTTTTTTCTTCCCAAACTGTATTAGGATTATTTTGCTCTATCCATTTTATAACACCTTCAGAGCTTAATCCACTATCGCCATTGATTAATGAAACTCCAAAGAATCTTCTTACTCCTGCTGAATTCATGCCACTTGCAGCAACCATTTCCGCAGGAGGTCCAACTAAAGCTAATACTGATTCAATACCTGCATATTGTCTTGAAACATCAACAGAACTTCCATAATTAATATTCTCTTCAGAATAATAAAATAAATCCAAATCATCTGTTGAGCTTGGAGAGTATTGCACAAAAGCTCCGCTAGTTCCTGCTGTACCGCTTCTAGTTACATTTGTTGTATAAATAATTCCTGAAGTCATAGCTCCTGAAGGAGTTGTGTTTTGTAATGTGCCATCACTTTTAAATGCTTTCCAATTTGTGCCTACTCCATTAGCCGTTAATTTAGTATCGCCAGAATATTGATAAACAGGTTTGCCATTAATTGTTAGCACATAATATCCACTTACTAATTGATAAGAAACTGTAGCCGTAACGCTAGAATCTACTGTGACAGCTTGAGTTGGATAAACATACGCCCACGCTGAACCTGTGTAGGTAGGAGATGTTCCAGAATCTCCTGTGTAATGATATAAAGTTCTTAATTCGTTTGTTGCTGCTCCTCCACCTGTAGTAAGGGCAGAAGCTCCTGACATTTGTAAATACTCATTTCCAGAAGCATCAGTTAAGACAAAAATTTTACAAGCATTTGTGTTGTTTATGCCATCTTGTATTTTTGCAAAACTAAAAGTGTTGTTTGCATTAGTAGAATCTGAAACATCAAATTTAAAATTATAACCACTAGCCAAATTAAGAGTTGGCTGATTAACGCCATCTATTACAAAATAACCATTAGTAGTTATAGTTTTAGTTAAGTTAGGAAATAAAGGTGTATCAGTTCCCAAGTTTGAAACTTCAATACAATCTGCTGAAGCTCCCAAGTCTATTTGTATTCCTATTATATTAGGGAAATCACTTGCTGCAGATATTCCTGCAATACCTAAATCAATTTGTGTACCAATAGAAGTAAAGTTTGCTACTGCCGGTATTGTCGAAGCTCCTAAATCTATTTGTATTCCTGAAGCTGTTAAACCAGAAGATTGAGTAGTTGCTGAGACACCAATAAAAATTGGACTTGCAAAAGAATTAAAACCTGAATCTACTTGTATGTATGATTCTGCTTGATCTACTTGAGTGCCATGAGCTAACCAACCGCTATTTTGTACCATTGGTAAAGGTACACCAACAGCAAGTCTTGTACCTGCATTTGGCATAGTTGATGCAGCAGATATGGAGCTTGTTACATTAAAAATGTGATTGCCAACTGCAGAAATTCCTGCAACAGCATTTATTGTTTCATTTGTTAATGTATATACAAGACTTGGAGAAGGCGATATTCCTGAAGTTCCAGAAATAGTTGCCTCTCCAAAATGATAAGTAGGTGTGCCGTAATCAGCAATACCATAATTATACAGTCCGTAACCAATGCTAGACATTAGCTACCTTCTTATGTAAGCGTTATATCTAGTGCTGAAGCGTTAAATCTAAATACATCTCCTGTAGAAACTGATTTGCTTGTGGTTAAAGTGCCATAAGCTAATAAATTACCACTAGAAGAAGCATCAAAAACTCCAACGGCAACAACAGTACCGTAGTCTGCTGTAGCTGTAGCGTATTCAATCGCTGCTGTATTAGATGCAGTTCCGCCAGAAACAGTAAATGTTCCTGTTTGTCGAGCATAAGCTCCACCAGAAACTTCAGTTCCTCCGCCTGTGTCACTTGGAGCAGCAGTATAAAGTGCTACATACAAAGTGCTTGGAGCAGTATAGGAAGAACCACCAAAAACATGATTCAATACTGCTGTTTCTAAAAAGTCAGAAAATCCTGCCATAATAAACTCCTTTAGTTATTAAAATAATAAGTTTTTTTTCCTGCCTTTCCGTAAGTTCTTCTTCTGTTAAGAAGAGAACCCTTACCAAAAGACGCTCTTTCTTGTTGTAATCTAACTTCTTCAAGAGCCTTATCAAAAAGGTTCTCAAACAGTTTGATTCTTTCGTCTTCCATTAAATAAATAGAAGCGTGTTTACAACAACCATATATGTAAATGTCCGGATAATTTGTACTAACAAAGTTTGTAGTGTTAGTAGAGCTTAAAGCAGGAACATCTGCATAATATGTTAATTGTAACTCATAATCTTTGTCCGGTGTTGGACAAAGTTCAATAGCGTCATCTGATATTGCATAATACTGAGGCGTTCCTTTTGTATTATTTATAGACATTCTTTTTAGGTCTAATGACTCTATTGATTGCTGCATCAATACTTTATGATCTGCAGTGTTTAATTCTATATTTATACAATTAATCCAATCAGCCGGTAATTGCATATATTGTGATGTTGAGTCTGCTTTAGCAACAGCTCTTTTCATCATATCTTGGTGTTTAATTTTTTTATTTATATCTGATTCAGTTAAGCTAATAAAAATGTCCATTTGAGAAGTTAAATCTCCTCTATTTAAATAACTGGCTACCTGTGTTTTTAATTCATCATAAGTCATACTTTGCCCTTCCAACTTCTAAAACATTCATTGTCTCTGTTATTTAACCATTGTTTCCATTTATCGTCATCATTCGCCCAACCTTCTAACAACGCTTTTTCATAAACCACCATTGGTATTTCTGCAACATGACGAAAGTCTTTTCCGGCTTTTTGTTCGCCTAAATGTTGAGCGTGTTTAATTATACCTGACACATCTTGAGTTGTGTGCAGTACAGACTTGTTGTCCTCAGTAGAAAACTGAGACTTAAAACCTGTTTTTAAATTTACTAATGTTGTCTTTGCCATTTTTTTTAAGATAAGAGGGTAAGTAAATTCTTACCCTCTAATCTAATCAGTATTCCGATTTATCTATTATTAAGTAGATAAGTCAGCAACTATACCGTGAGCTGCTTCGTTGCTCATTTCTAAACCGTATTCGGCAAGAACAAGCTGAGTGTCAGCATCACCAATCTTAGCAATATCCATAGTTTGGAAATTTCTAAGATAAGATACTTTAGCGTACTCAGGGTCAACTAATAAAAGACTTCTGTCTCTTGATCTGTTTGAAGGAACTATTTTTAGTTCTCCAAAATCAGAAGAGTAAACAGAAACAGATGCTTCTACAGTTTGAGCATCAATGTTTTGTCTAGCAGAAGCTCTACCAGTAAATCCACTGATAACACCTTTGTTTACTGGACCGGCAATAGCCATTTTAGGCTCTGCTCCGTTAGTAAACATAGTTTGTAGAACACCTTTTAAGAGAGTTTCAGTTAAACTTCTTTGAGTACCGTCTGTAGCTGCGGCAGATGAACTACCGTTAGAACCACCAGTACCTCTTGAAACATTACTAGAAATCCATGCCTCGAATGAACGAGTTTGTCTTGCAGTAGTATTGTTACCAGATGCTTTAGCTGTGTTTTGGCACAATGCAACTTCCATGTCTCTTTTTAATGCTTTTGACATTAGAGCCATTTGGTGTGCTAGTTCCTGCTTTTTACCTGCAGGGTCACTTGCATCTTGTGAACCAGAAACGGTAGCGTCTCTTGATGAAATTTGAGCCACATTGGACTCCCTAGTTGTTGATGTACTTGCTGAACGAGAAAGTTCAAAACCTTCTAATTGACCTGTTCCAGATGGAGTAGGTAAATTTTCAGTTTGCCAATCGAAGACAACATTAGAAACATTTTTAGTTCCAATCGCACTCATAAATGGAGTAGCAGTTGGGTCTATGTTGTAGATCACATTGGACAAATCTTCTCTGTTAGAAGTAGCATCATATGAAGTAAACGAGTTTGTTACTTTAGCCATGATATTTTTCCTTTAGTTAAATTATTTGTTCAAAAAATTTGGCTGCATCAGACACCTTGCCTGTTTTAGCCACCTGTTCACGAGTTTTCTTTAACTTTGTTGTTGGTCTAGCTGAGTTGGTACTACCTGCTCTAGCAACTTTTCTTCTTGCTTTTGCTACAGTTGGTTTCTTTTTAATAGTTTCAGCCTGTTTGTTATGTAACATAGCCTCTCTTAATAAAAGAATAATTCTGTAATCAGTAACCGCTCCAATTTCATCTTTAGTAAAACCTAATCTTTCGGCGTTCTTTAACATTTCTGCTCTATCTTCAGCAGCAATCTTTTCGTCCGTCCATTCAGGGACCGCTTCAGCTAGAGCTTTTCTGCCTTCTTCAATCTGAGCTGTCATTTGCCTATAAGATTCTTCTTGAGATTCTTTATTAGCTTTATCCATTTCATTTTGAACAGCTTGTATTCTAGCCTTATGTTCGTCCCAATTAGCTTTTTCTGTTAAGTATGTAACTTGATCGGTTTCTTTTAAAGTATTCCAATCCGGCTCTTGCCCTAAACCCTGCTCTAAAACAGTTTTTACTCTAGGCAACAACATCTTTAATTCTTCTCGTTCCGCTTCGATACTTTCTTTAGTAGATTGAAAGTCAGCTTTCTCTCTTGCTAATTCTTGTGTCTTGCGAGTGTAATCCCTATTCCTACTGTAGCCTTTGACGAGTTCATCTTCGGTAACTTCAAGTTCTTCTCCATTAACTTTAACGGCAAATACTTGAGGTTCGGTGTCCTCTTCAGATTCTACTTGGTCATCTAGTTCTTCTTCTTCAGCTTCATCATCTTCAACTTCTTCTTCTGTTTCATTATCTTCAATAATTTCATCTTCAGATTCAGTATTTAATTCTTCAGCGTCCACAGATTCTTCTTCCACCTCTTCTACTTGTTCCTCTTCAGGAGATAGTTGAGATAAAAAAACATCTGTTGCTTTATCTATATCAGTTTCAAAACCATTCGGCTTGGCGTTGTTGGTCATATTTTCCACCTATATTTTATGTATGACAATTTTACCTTAATTTTATGTAAAAGTGTCAAGTTACTCTTGAAATCCCTCTTAGTTTGTCTATTTGAGATTTGGTTATTTTTCCTTTCTCTACAATAATGCGGAGATGCCTTTCGACTTCAGGAAGAATCTTTATTGCTTGATGGATTGCTTCTCTTAATGATTTGTCTTTTTCTATATCAGAATTAATCCACCTGTTCGTGTATTCTTCTTTTAATTGCATAACGGCTTTGTTAAAAACTTCGCTACCCAATAATGCTTCAGCTTCATTAGAAGCTCTTATATCTTTTTCACTTGCCATATTTAAGTTCCAATTATCCTATCAATTTTGCTTTCTAATCTTTCTAAGTTTGAAATAACCCTATCTATATCCTCAGCTAAATCTTGTTTTGTTACATAAGACCTTGCCATTTCTTCTCTAGTTTTATTTATAAGAATATCTATTCTTTTGTTTTCTGCTGTATTTTGTCTAATTGCATAGAATATTGGAGCAATAATTAAACTTAAAATTACATTCCAGACTAAATAACTTGTTATTTCCATTATTTAATAACTCCAAATTTTGGGACGAACTTTACCATTTTTAATTCCTGCTATATCTAAGTGAATAAACCTTTGATCTATGCTGCCTTTTTGATTTACACCTATTCCAGTAAACCCATGTTTTGCAGCATTAGTAACTATTTTAAATGCTTGTTTGTCAGAACACAATATATCCACTGCTAGTCCTAAAGAATGAGTACCGCCTGTTTTCTTTTTTGCCTCAATAGGGTGTTCTAGGCTTCTATATCCAGATGTAATAATAAAAGGAAATCCCATTTCATCTCTTAAACTTTGTAAAGCCACCATTAACTCATACTTAATTCCTTCTTGTCCGGTATGACGACAAGCAAGTTCTTCAGGTCTAAAATTTGAAAAATCCCAGTCCATATCCATTTCCTATGCTGTCCATATATTCTCCTACAACTTCTAATTCAGGATTCATTTCTATTGCTAATTCTTGTGCTTCTTCAAAGGTATTAGCTGTAATAATTGGTCCCTCATGAACTTGCTTTTCACCTGAGCTAGTTGTTATTTCTATCTCAGTTAAAAACATCATTTATTCTTTTCTTTTAAAAGATTATGTTTGTCGTATGATCTTAGTGAACTCATACCTAACATAGCCATTAAGATTGTACTAAGTTGTGCAAAATCAAAATCCGGAAGCTCAACGACATAGCCTGTCGCAGTTAATATTGTTAAAATTATTGGGTGTAAAATAAAGTGATATGCCATAGCTAAAGCACATATCCACCCAACCGCAGGTCGCCAGTTTTTTTGAAAAGCTGAAGAAGACTTAGCATCTTCTTTTAGCAGTTCTATTTGTGCTAAATTTCTTTCGTGAAATAAAGTTTGTAACTCATGATCTAATTTGGCTTGTAAGTCTTTATCTTTAACAAACTTATCAACTATTTTAGACACTGGGTCTATTAACTTATCAATCATTTTTTAACTTTCTTTTTTTTCTTTTTCTTTTTTTTATTGTGATACGCCATAGTATTTATGCTTTTTTAGTTGTTTTTTTCTTTCCCTTTTTTGGGAATCCTGCCCTCATGTTTGCATACGCTTTAGGACTAATAGTAGATTTTTTTTTGCTTCTACTAATTCCTTTCTTTTTCCTTCTATTTATATTTGCATATAATCCACGCTTTGGCATAGTTACCTCCTTACCATTTTACTTTATTGGACCAATAAGCAGCAGACATTTTGCCTCGCTTAATGTTCTTTCCATGTCTTGCTTTAAAAGACTTGGCTCTACTTGTCATAGTTTTGTCACCTGTTTTTCCTTGCTGACCAAACCTAATAGTTTTTATTTTGTCTCCATCTTTAGCCACAACTACATGAGATTTAGTTTTGTGCTTAGGTGTACGCTTAGGTTTATTATAGCCTGATAGACCTAATCTTTTTAATCTGTTATCTCTACTTGGCATTAAAATACTCCGTGTATCATATTAAAAAAATGTACAGAACTAATTAAAATAAAAGCTGTACCTAAATAAAAATATAAAATCCATTCACCCATTAGTGCAAAATATTTTCACTTATTAAAAAAAATCTTGTCTGCTTATTAACTTTATCTCTAAAAGTTAGTTTCATAATTTGTTCAGCTTCCTCTCTGTTTCTTGCTCTAATATCTGTTCCTATTAAAATATAATCTTCGGCTACTGCCTCGATATGAAAAATTTTAGGTAAGTCCCTCTTCATTTAGTCCTCCCTCTTGCATCATTTGTGGCATAGGAGATTGCTGAGGTTGAGGTTGTTGTTGAGGCATTTGTCCGGTAGGAGCAGGAGTTGGTTCTTTAAACAATCCTTGTGCTTCTATTTTTTGTGCAGTTCTAAAGTCATTGTTGCTTCGTTCCATTATTTTTTCTACATCAGCTAAATTAACCCTAGAGTCTCCATACTGTGCATGAAGTTCTGCCATCTTAATACGAGTTTCAACTTCAAACTTATCTCTATCAAAATCGTCTTCCATAATAATTTTCATTCTGTCAGTTTCCGCATCAACTTTTAGTTTTTCTGCTGATACTTGTGCTTTCATAGTTTCAGCTATTGCTAATTGTTCTTCAGCAGACGGCTTACTGTCTTCTTGAGCCGGAGGTTGTGGCGGAACTTTTGTATTTATAAACTCTTGAGCATCAGGAAAACCTGCCATTTCTATAATTTTAGATATAGTGTTGGAGTATTGTTGACCAGTTACTAAAGGATTATTAGCTCCTAAACTTTGAAGTATAAGTTCTTGTTTAGCTGCTACTTGCTGTAAAACATTTAATTTTTCTTCATCACTTGATTTGCTAATTCCAACATTACATACCATGTCTTTATCAGCGTCCCAATATCTAGGGTCAACTTCAATAAAATCATTATTTAATCTAACCATTTCAGCTTGATCTTGATTTTTAACCACAAGATTATTTACTAAACTAAATAAATCTTTCATGCCTTCAGCGAAATGGCGGCTAATTAATTCTATTCTTCCCTGTGCTGCAGACATAGTAGAACTAACTGCCGCCTTTGTGCTTGATTGTAAAGCATCTGCATTTAATCCTGCGGCTGCTTTAGAAACACCTGTGCGATTTTCTTTTTGTTCATCTAAATATTGTAGAAAAGGGAACGCTTCTTTACCGGCGAAAGGTATTGAAAAAGGCTGAACTGCTCCTGCCTGTCTCATTCTTATAGGTTGCCCTATATCGTTGTTTAAAACATCATCTATGTTTACTTGACCCTCAACAACTCCCATTCTAGGAAAAATTGAATGACCTAATGAATCTAAACTGTCTCTAACAATTTGAGATTTAACATCTTGGATAGGTTTTAAATAGTCAGCAGGACAAGAACCTATAGCAGTATGAGGTTCAGGGTCAGGACAAAACATTACTATAGGCAAATCATCAATCGCTTCGCAATTAATTATTTCTAAACCACCACCAACAGTACAAACTTTAATTAGCTCTGCTATACCGTCATCATCTTTGTCAAAATAAATATAGTGTTCAATGTATAAAATATCTTTTCCGTCCGGTCGATCAGGTGTAGTCATTTCTGAAAAAGGATTTCTTGCCTGTCTTTCGTCCTCAGCATCAATAAACTCTTCGTTACCCTGATACTCTTCCATTTCTTCTTTGTCGTAACCCATAGAAACCAAATCAGAAAGCGTAACAATTCTTCTATGAGCAACATAACTAGCTTCTTTTAGTGATCTAGCATTTCTTGAAATTAATACTTCTTCCGGAGGTATTGATTCAATGATTACATCATTTTTTTCTTTTACTCTTCTAATTGTTAAGTCATAACCTATAACTTGTTGCTCTGATATTTCTTCACCAGTAGCTTCATCTATAACACTAAAATCTCCCATGATTTCTTGTGAGTCCATAACCTCAACATTTTCATCTGCAATTAATGTTTCGTATTGCATGATAGATAAATCAGTGTAACTGTGTGTGCTAGTTGTTAAAGAGCTGTCAAAAAACACTTTAGCAAAACCAGTTTTTCTAATTAGTGCATCTTTAAAAACATCATATAAAACTTTAAACCCATTATTTTTTTGAGTAACAATATAGTTAATGTAATCTGATTGTTGTTTTGCTACTGGAACATCTTGAGGGTCATTAGGTATAAACTCGACTACTTTTTTAGTTCCAAAAAAAGTTCTCATTAAAGAAGGCAGCATAAATAAAACACTATCTCTAACATCTGTAGAGACATATTCAGAAGACATATCACTACCGCCAGTTGGTGACTCTCCTAAATAATATTGTGTTGATTCTGCTCTTTCTTGACCGATTGAGTCTATGTAGTCTTTAGCATCATCTAATTCAGATTTTAATACACCTTGTAATAATTCTTCATCATAACTGCTATCATCAGTTTTCTTGTATTCCATAAATTAACCTACTCTTAGTATTTTTGATTTTAACGGTCGTTTGAAATTATAACCCATAAACGAGGAGCTGCCACCTAATGCAGCCGAAGTACCGGCAAAAGTTAAAGCAAGTGCATCAGCTTTGTCAGGAGATTTAATTCCTCTTTTTTTCATTTCTTCTTTGCTTTCTAATTTTATTTTTCCTGCTGAGTTGTATTTATAAATTGGTGATACAAGTTCTGCGACCAATTCATCATCTGCAGGTAGTTTGCAATCTCTAGCTGATAGCCAGTCTTTAATTTGAAACCAAAGTTCAGCTCTAAGATTTAAATAATTTTTTTTGCTTGACGGAGCTTCACCTACATTAATACCTCTTACCGGCATATCTAATTCTGTCAGCCTATCAACTACACCTGCTCCTAACCCAATTACATCAATCAATATTTCAGCAGGTCTTGTCATTGTAGTTTGATCGTCATATTCATTTTTCAATGCTCCACATAAAGCCATTAAATCCATAGAATTATAAGTTTTAATTTCAAGAACAGTATTACCCTGCCTTTTACATAAAGCTGAATTATCTCCGCCAAATCTAGCTACATCTACACCCCAAACTAAAGGCTCATTTACAGTAACAGCAACATCTCTTGCCTGAGCTGATCTGCATAAATCTAATGGAATAACCGTGTCATCATCATAATTAGGGAACTCTCCTAATACTTCTACTTTTGCTACAGTAGATTCTTCACCGTATTGCTCTAACATACTATGAAATAATTTTTGGTCCGTCCCTTCTACCGTTCGAGAGTCAATTTGTTCGTTTTGCCAAAAACTACGCTTACTATGAAAGCTGTCAAAGAAAGGTCCTGTATTTCTTCTTGGGTTAGAAAAAGTAAACCAATACCTGTCTTTTGTTGGCTCAGTAAAAAACCCTTCGCTAACGCTATATATTGGCGTAGGAATACCTGAAGCCTCGTCCATTATTAAACAAACACCATAAGAACTATGTATTCCTGCAAAGGCATCTGGATTTTCTTCAGACCAAAGTTGAGCTTGAGCATAATAGTAACCTGTATCTATTTTAAGATCGTTAGTTAGTCTTTCATCAAACCACTTAGCAGGTCTTATTGCTGTTGCTGTCTTTTCCCACCAATGAGAATTAACAGATAAAGTAACCCATTTGCCTAATTCCGCCCAAGTCCTAGACCTTAATTGTTGTTCAGTGTTTGCTGTAACAATTACAGTTGCTCCTAATCTAGTAGATAACACCCATAAAATAATCCATGAGACTAATGCTGATTTGCCTATTCCTCTACCACTTGCTACTGCAAGTCTAAACATTTCAGGTAAATCAATAGTTTCGTTTCTTTGTATATGTAAGGCTATATCTTTTAAAATTTTTTCTTGCCACTTTCTAGGACCGGTAAAGTTTTCAAGGGGGGTATCTTTTACTCCCCAACTGAAAGCATACATTACAAAATTATAAGGATTATCTTTGATGTTTAAGGACCAAAGATCAGACATTAATTGTTTTTCTTCTTCTGCTTTATATTTCATGTCTTTTGGTGGCAGCAGTGATAGACGAGGAGAAAGTGTGAAACACTGCTGCCGTTTTGAATAAGATTAAATGGGGGAAAATCCAATTCAAAAAAAATAAAAAAAATTTAGTTATATAGTTTACATATATATCCCCCTCGCTGCGAATTTTAGGGGGGTCGAATATCGTCTTTTTTCTTGCGTCCGTGTGCGTCCGCCTTGTCATTCTAATTGTCCTCATCTGGAATCTTCTTGATAGGGAGTTTGTCCGGTTCTTTATATGTTGAGCTGATAAGGTT
>Ga0163179_10000265_pt1 | contig 36696 bp, 34 predicted proteins | sample AtlANTMetagenome_FD_109643 | JGI IMG/M metagenome (GOLD analysis project Ga0163179, IMG submission 109643) | Marine eukaryotic phytoplankton communities from the Atlantic Ocean - Atlantic ANT 2 Metagenome | ecosystem: Environmental > Aquatic > Marine > Oceanic | place: North Atlantic Ocean... | reverse complement strand
CGGTGTTTTTAGATTTCTTTTAATCGACCAAACACGTAGAGAGATCTACGCTTGGTTGTCAGCACATCCTCGTGTGACCTTTTGGTCACGTATCTGCGTCGCGAGATGCAGGGTCGGTACCCCCAACTGTTCATCTTTCAAAGAGAAATTGAACGGTAAGTACAGCAAATACCTGTACTTACCGTTTTTTAATGCACGACTGTACACTTGACTGCACACTGTGCAGTAGAACCGAAACTATAAAAACCTGTTTACATCCAGTAGGGGGATGCCTGCGGAATTGCCTAATTCGATGTCTACTTGTTCATCTGGAAGACACAGTGGTGGGTTTGGTTGGTGTATTTGATGTTATTCCACCATTAATAGCAAAGGTTGTGATGAGACCACTGTCATAAGCAACAGGTGTTCAGAGGGGGAGTTGTGCAACTTAGATGGATATCACAATGATTCGGAAAACCGCAAATCCTAAGAAGATGACCATAAAAAAGGATGCAACAAAATGTATCCATTCAACTTTACTTTTAATCAATTCAACCTGCTGTTCAATCTTTTTCATTCGTTCTTCGTTTTGCATTGTGATGCTCCTTCACTGTGCATTATGCATTAAATTGAAGGACAGACATTCCTCCATATAAAACAACCCCACTGCGAGGTGCAGAGGGATATTGAGGAGTTTTATCCTTCTTCTGTTTTCTTGTTCAAGAAACTAAGTGCTTGCTTCAAGAGTTTCCAGATTGGTTTTCTCCACACCCATATGGTTGTGCTTAAAAATGCGAATAGAAATGACCAGGGGTAGAAAACTTGTCCGGTCTTATTGAATGTACTAACAGAAAAAATGAATGAACTTATATAACCGAATACCCAAGCAATACTCCAACCCACAGGTAAGTAAACTAACCACCTAAATAGCGGCTTTTCCCAAAGTGTTTTAATCTGTTTATTTAAACCTCTCCCTATCATCCAGAAACTTGCTAAGAGCAAACCAATCATAATGGGATGCAATGTCCCAAAAAAAATTACAAATCCAAGCAACGCTGTTCCTATAGCAATTTGTATTGCCGCCACAACTTTCACGTTTTGCATTGTGATTCTTCTTTACTGTACATTTACTTGGTACGCCAATTTAATCCATCACGAAAATCTTGGTCAATTAAATTTTTTTCTCTTAAATGGAAAACCAATTTTGTATATGCACGAGCTGTGCCTATACCTATAGTTAATCCTGTTATTCCTGAGAATAGTGCAATAATTGATATGAAATCCATATGATTTTTCTCCTTTTATTTATTATATATTCATGTTTAAAATAATCAAATTTCTATGGATATGTATCTTCACTATTGTTGGAGGAATCGCCGGCGCGATATTGCTTGGAGGATTCTCGTCAATATCTCTTTCTATAATTGGAGCAATTATTGGCTTGCCAGTGGGGTATTTCCTTGGGAAATATATATCAATCTATGAGTGGTTTACTTAATTAAAATATTTAATTAGGAAGTCTGTTCTGTGTTCAAATATTTTGAGGACATCTTTTTTTACAAAAATCTTATTTATAAGAGAGCCGCCAAAGACCTTTTATATAACAACGTCTTTCATCTTTGTTACTCCATTCTCTTCCGAAAAATCATGTGAATGGATCCACTGCATGTATGGCCCTTTTAGCTGAGTGTCTTCAAAGCTGTACGGTGGGTTCCATTTTGAGATCAAGGTCTTCCAACGTATAGGTATATGATGAATCTTTAATTTATAATCGATGATAGAACCTTCTTCTAATGGAGTTTTAGGAGCATCAGTAATTTTAAATTGCAATAATTTTGGAGTAATCAATTCTAAGTTATTTGGATTGGCAAAGAATTCAAAAACTTCCTGGACAGGTCTTGGAATGCAAATTTCACATGTCAGTTTGAATTCGCCATTATGTTTTTCAATTGTAGGTTTTGTGTATTTGATATTGTTGAGCCTTTACTTGTCATCAGGTTTTTGTTTTATCGCTTTGATAATGGAAAGTCATTGAATTGTTTAATTCGCTTTGCCATTTTTATCAAATGTTTTGACAATACCTTTTCCCTCCGATGTGACGGTCATCTGAGCCACATCAAAACCAGTAAAATGTTCTTTGCCACCATCGCCTCGTATAGAAAAGCCTCCTAGCCAGGTTCCACCGTTATCATTTTGAGCAACTGACATCATAGACCAAAGCACTGGGCTTTTAGGCACTGTTGCATTAGCTGTTACGTAGCCGCCTTTGGCGCCGATTGACATGACGACACCTGGTATACCTTCCGAATTCATAACAGTGATTCTTCCGCTACCTTCACTATTTTTATTAATAGTGTCATTTAAGGTCTCTAGTGCAATCCCAATGCCTTCTTCCTTGTTGAGGACTTCAATTCTCGATCCTCTAATGACACCGTTTCCATTGTCATCTGTAGCAAGCGATACAAGAGTATCTCCCTTGTTATTCTTAGTTTGGATTGCACCACTTCCGTGATTATTCATTCCCATCAAGATAAGTTTTTCCCCCTGACTGTTGTATGTTGAGATTATTCCGCCTTCCTGATGTGATTTGTTTGAATTTGGTTGAGTCGTTGATCCGCTGATTAGAACAAACACCTTCCCCTCATCATTCACAACCTCAAACCTCTTTGATTGAATCACATCAGGAATAGTTTGTAGGCTCGTTGCACCAAAAACAATGCCTGCGACCAGTAGACATCCAAAACCATAGACAATTCTCTTTAGTGTTTGGACTTGATTTCGTAATTCAGTTATTTCGTTTTGCATTTTGATGCTCCTTCACTGTGTATTATGACTCAAATTGTCATAATAGATAATTGGCCTAGGCTCTTCATGAAGATTAGGCTCGAATCGCAGTTATTGTAATTTTTAAGATTCTTGTCAGTAAGCGGGCTATTGATGATTAATAAAGATCATTAATTGATTTTTCATTGGTTTTTTTGCATATATCAGGTACTCTTAGTCGTAGGTATTTGTGTGAAAAACCCCTTTTTAACATCCATAGTAACCTTGCTAGTAGCTCTAGCCATTTCTGCAACCGCTTCAGCACAGATTCGAGTGCTGTCATACAACATTGCAGAATTTAGAGGCGATTCTAATGCGATAGCAAATGTGCTTAATGCTGCAAGTGATGATGACAGTCATGGATTCGCCAGCCCTGTTTCTGTTATGTTATTTCAAGAAGTTAATGACTCAGAATTAGATCTACTTCAGTCAGTTGTTGGATCTGGCTATACGCTGGCAACTTTTACAGATCAAAACGATAGCAGTTGGGGCGGTGCACAAGCTATGTTTTATCTTTCATCACAGTTTGTAGAAAATACAGCTTTGCATGAAGACATTTTTACAGGAGCTGGCAGACACGCTGATCGTTGGGCATTAAATGTCAACGGTTATGCTGGAAAACGTTTGTATGTGTACTCAATGCATTTGAAAGCTTCCACAGGTACTGCCAATCAAGAAACTAGGCGTGCAGGTGTCGAGAGTGTTCGAAATGACATCATGACATTGCCTTCAGGTAGTCATGTTATTGCAGTTGGTGATATGAATTTTTATTCTCCCAATGAACCAGCATACGATTGGTTTATTGCAAGTGGGGATGGTCAACTGGTCGATCCGCTTGGCAATAATGTCAGCTGGTCTGGCGCTGATAACGCCTTGAAGCATACTCAGTCACCTCTTTCTTCATCAAGTGGAGGGCTTATTGGCGGAGGTCTCGACGATCGTTTCGATTTTCAATTTTTGTCTTCGACTTTGCTAGATGGTGGCGGTTTCGATTTAATCAGCAGCACCTATAGGTCGCTAGGAAATGATGGTAATCACTATAACGATGCTATTAACGATGGTAATAATACCTATTACCCTGGAGATACTCCAAGGGGAAACCAGCTTGCTGATGATTTAATTATTGCATCTGATCATCTTCCACTGATAGCAGATTATCAGTTACCAGCAATACTTGGTTGGAATTGGGATCCTGGGAATAGCAGGGTCCTTGTTGGCGCAGAGTCTTCCGTTGAATTTGAGATACAGAACAATGCTCCAGTCACACATCCTCTTGGCGCAGATGTGTTGGATGTTAATGTGATTGCTGATGGTGATTTGTCAGGAAAGGAATCGATTTCTGTGCCTGCACTATCATCTCCGCAATTCGTCTCTTTCTTTTTAGACACAACTGAAATTGGCTCATGGAATTCAGTAATAACATTGACTTCTCTAAGTGAGGAGACGCAAACGACTCCAGAAATAGTGAAAGTCTCTGGTGATGTTATTGCTCATGCCAATGCGTCATTTTCATTTAGTCAAGACCTTGATTGGTACATACATGATGTTTCATTTGAACAAAATACGGGGGTTCAAGAATTTAATTTATTCTTATTTAACTATGGGTATGATGGAACGCAGTCACTTTTAGAAGTGGACAGTGTTTCAGCGCCATCATTGCCGTTGGTGTTCGAAGGGATTTCAACGATTGAAGTTGGATCGATTCCATCACTGATCACTTTTAGCATCGATACGGACAATGTCGAACCGGATACGTACATTTCGCCGATGCCAATTGAAGTATCTGATGAAGATATTCCAGGCGAACAATCTGGTATATCAATGCTAACGGTTCGTGTTGAAATTACAACTCCAGCATCGTGTGCAGAAGATTTTGACGGGAATGGGGAGGTCGCAATCGCCGATTTATTGGTTCTTATTGGCGATTGGGGCGGCGATGATCCGATTCATGATCTTGATGGGAATGGTATTGTCGGGGTTTCTGATATATTGTTATTGATTGCTGCATGGGGACCTTGCTAATCACAAGGGAAAAACTCTGGTGGAAACGTTAGAGAGAGGAGAGCCTCAAGCAGTAAAACGGCTCGCCATTTTTGGCGAGCCGTTTTTGTGTTCTCAGTTTTTGATACAAATATTAAATACGTTCGCCTTCTTTTATTTCAAGCGTAACAATTTGAGCATCTTTCTTTTCAATCCAACCTTCCGATCCATTAGGTAGTCGAATATGGAGCCAGTCTCTTCGATTCCCTACGATTTCAAATTCAATACCTTCGTGCAATGGCTCTTGGAACATTGCTTCATAATTTGTGCCATTGCCTTTACGAACTATAACTTCTTGCGCAGTCAACACTCCGTGGCTCTGGCGTTGATCTGCAATGTCAGCACTAACGCTTATGCAAAGCGCTAGTGCGCTTAGACCTGTAACGATTGCCGATGTTTTAAAACCTGGTATCACTCGAAATATACGCACTGAAATAAGTGCCCAAAAAGTAAACCAAAGTATTATTCCAAGGTAAAGTCTAATTTGAGTTGGCAATGATTCGTGCCAGAATGCTAAGCGTTTTAAAATAGAAGGCGTGTCTTCAAGATTCATCGGATTGATTACTAATGATCGAGCGTAGTCAAGATTTGCAGATACCCTGCCATTGGAAGGGAGGTAGCGTTTTGCCGAACGGTATGCAGCAATAGCTTCACCAACTTCACCAGCTTGCAATTGTGCATTGCCTAAGTCATACCAGAGCATGCCATTTTCGATGCCATCATCTACAAGTATTTTGAATCGATTAGCTGATCTTCGAAATGCTTCTTTTGATGCTACAGGGTCTGCTGTTTGTAGAGCTATGCCTTGATCATAAGCAACTTGAGCCTCGTCTAGAATCGAATACTGTTGCTCCATAGTTAGTTGTATTCCATTCGAAGCTGATAAAATTGAAAGAAGTATTGCTGCTATGTTTATCATGAAATTGCCTCGGCAAATGCGTTGACATCGTGTGCGAGTTGCTCGTCTTGCAACCCCCCAAATTGTGCAGCGTTGCATCGTTGAAGAAGAGTTTTTACCGTTTCTTTTTGCTCAACATTTGGCTCAATAGCACGAAGTGCTTGTGCTATCTGCTGCACTTCATCTTTATTGGAAGCAGCTTTTACAGTTCTAATTGTTTGTAGCGCGTTCTTCATTATTGCTTTTTGCTTTGAATGTTCTGTATTGGAACGTCGTTTAATCATAACTATTATGATGATGGCTAAACATACAGAGGGTGGCAGTGAAATGATGAAAATCAGCAGCCCATTTAATTCCGTATTTTGGGATCGTAGAATAGAATCACCTGTGTAATTTGCGAGAATGCCGCCATCGACTTCAGTAAGTGGAGTGATTTGTGAGCTCTTTTCAATGCTTCCGCCAATTAAATCATTTGCTGAAACAGTCTCGACTGCGTTAACCGTAATTGGTATAGCCTTCGTCCAAGTAGTAATGTATTCGCCAGTCTTTGGATCAAAACTACTCATTGGAAGTGATGGTATTTCAGTAATGTTATCTTTGCGAGGGCGAATCGTTTGCGTAAACGTTTTTGTTCTACCTTGCACAGTGCCGCCAAGTGGTTTGTCAGGTACTTTAAAATTATTAGTGAGTGTTGGGAATCGATCAAGTGCTGTTGCGGATAAATAATCTAGATTAACTGGGCCTGAAGATAAGTCTGTTATTCGCATTGTTAGCGTTATTGGTTCGCCAACATTCACGTGCGTAGGTTCAGCAACTATTCTGAAATCGAACAGGCCGACAGCGCCTGTAAACCATGTGGGCTGATTTGGTAAAGGTGGTGTAAGTACTTCAATTATGGGCATTTTTGTGGATGCCCGGATAAGTTTTGATTGTTCTACTACAAGCGAATCGCCACCAAAGAAACCTCGAGTGCGTTGGATGCCAAGTGAAATGGGATAGTCTGCAACAATAGCAATAGGATCGAGACTGAGAGGTCCAGTAGTTTCTGGCCAAGCAGTTGCTTTGACGGAGTATTCATAAAAAGTTGTTGGGAACCCGTCGTCTGTATGGCCTTGAATAGTTCTCACATTTGCTCTGCCATCGCGGATTGATTCTTCAAAACATCCAAATTGTGAGTTTTGACTTAGCAGTGAAAACATATCATTAGGGCTTAACTCGACGCCTAGCTGAGTGTCTTTGAACTGTTCTATAAGTATGCGGAGAGTCAGGTCAACAGGTTGGCCGAGGTAAAGATCGCCATTAGTTCCATTAATTTCAGCTTTTAATGCTCCGCTTGTAGGAGTTTCAATCACAGTGATTTTTCGTTCTATTGTCTGAAATGCTTTGCCATCCGCAATAAAAGTCATTGCTGGAATTGTTAGTTCACCAAGTTTTGTTGGTGTTAGAAAGAAAGTGTATTTGCTTGTAGAAGTTGACGAAACTCGACCATTAACAAAGGAAGTTTGAGAAGAAGTTTCTGAGCCATTTCGTTTACGAATGACGAAGCCATCGATTGGAGGTAGTGAGGGTTCTGCATCACCAGAGACATCTTTGTAAACGACGACAAATTTCATAGGGATACCGATATAGCCACGTTCTTGCGGCATATCGACAAGGACTTCTTGGCTAAAAGCATTTGTCACAAGCAAGATTGAGATGAGGCAATAAGCAAATAACTGTTTCAATTACCAATCCTTTCCAGCAGAGGTTCTATTCGCATCACGTTTTGCTGCAAGTGCTTTACGTCGCTGCTGTTCTTTATCACGAATGAGTTGGAGCAATCGGTCTGCTTCTGATTCAGAAAGTCGTTCACCTTCATCTTTAACAGTTGATGGCCGACCTTTACTTTCATTCATTTGTTCATCAGTAGTTTCAAGTTCGCCTTCTTTTGGCTCGTTAGGTTCAATGTCTTCTTGTTGATTGAATTCATCATTTGATTGTTGATTTTGATCTTGTTTTTTATTTTCCTGATCAGTTTCATCGCCATCTTTTGTTTTATTCTGCTCTTGTTCTTGGTCAGTTTGTTCGTCGTTTTGATTTTGTTGTTCAGGGTTTTCATCAGATTTGCTGTTTTGTGATTGTTCGTTTTGTCCCTGTTTCCCTTGCTCGCCATCTTCTTCTTGATTGGATTGTTCACCTTCTTGTGATTCCTGCTCTTGATCCGAATCGCCATGTTCATTTTTTTGTTCGCTATCTTGTTGTTGTTCAGCGGAGTCTTCGTTTTTTTCTTGTTGCGTTTGATCCTCTTCCTGCTGCTGTTCCATTTGTTCTTGCATTTGATTGAGTTGTTGCAACATTTGCCAAGCAAGTTCGCCATTTGCTCGAGCATCCATATCAGATTTATTAGAAGCAATAGCGGATCGGTATTGTTGCAGCACTTGTTGAAGCTGTTCCTTGGCGTGTTCAATATCAAGAATAGCTTCGCTGCTAGAAGATTCTGTTCCAGTTCCTTCTAGTCCTTCCATGGTCCTTTGGTAAATGGAATTACCCATATTGAATGCGCTATATGCCTGAAGTGACGGATCGTTGGATGCGGATATGGCGTCATCAAACAAACGTGTTGAATGTTCAAAATTTCCTAGGTGGTACTGAGCAATGCCATAGTCATAGAAGGCTTCAGCAATAGGGGGGTCTGCAGATTGAATATAATTCTCAAGAATCTTGGATGCTTCCTCCCAATTCTCATCCATAACAAAACTATCGGCACTCTTTAGTAGAACATTTGGATTTGTTAATGCTAAAGTTAAAAAAAGTATTTGGAGTATCACGTTGTCACCTCATACGTACGGCGTGCTTGAGGGTTCTTTTTACGAAGTGTTAAAATCGATTCGGCGAGGAATAAAAGTAATGCTGGCAACGCAAACCACTGGAATCGTGGAATAAACTGTTCGAGCTTCACGCTGTCAAAACTCTTTCCAGCATCGCTAGCTATTCTTTGAACATAAATTGAAGCTAAGTCAAGATTCGACGTGCCTGCAGGAACAAAAGCGCCGCCACCAGCATTAGCAACATTTGTGAGTTCCTCTGGAATCATTTTAGACCAAACTTCTTCACCTTCATATTCAATGAATGCGGGCTGTCCATAAAGTGTTGTAGGAATTCGAGCACCTGTTATAGGGTCGCCAATCCCAACTGTGTAGACATCTATCCCTGATGATGCGGCATTAGCAGCAGCTTCTGTAGGAAAACTTCCCATATCTTCGCCGTCAGTTAAAACAATAATTGTTTTATGATCTTCTACTTCATCGGTAAAACTTTTTTGTGCCAGTCGAATGCCATCGCCAATCATAGTTCCACCTCGTTTTACGCTTCGAGGTGAAACATTATCTAATGCCAGTCGTAGTGAGCCATAATCTAGTGTAAGTGGTACAGTAACTGATGCATCACCAGCAACCGTGATGAGTCCGGCCCTGTCGCTTCCCATAACATCGAGCACATCAGAAATTGCAGTTGTCGCACGTTCAAGTCTGTTAGGTTTAACATCTTCAGCAAGCATGGATCTTGATACATCAAGTACAAAAAAAGTATCGATTCCTTGTTGTTCAACTTCTTTGTATTTTGTTCCCCAGCGTGGATCTAGTAAAGAGATACAAAGGGAAAGAGCAGTGAGTGTAACAAGTACCATTCTGAACTTTCGTCTGCTATTTGAACTGGAAAGTGTCAGGCGATCAGCAAGTAATTTTGGGGCAATTTTGTTAAGTAATGCACTTCTTCTTGCATAGCCAAGAATGAGTAGGCAGCAAAGCGAAATAACAGCCCAGAAGAATAACGTGTTATTAGGATTATTAAATTGCAAATCCATTAATCGAGAATCCTGTAGTAAGTAGCACGCAATAGAGTGTCTGCAAAGAAAAGTATAAAGACGATTACCAGTATTGGCGGTAAAGAAATGCCAGCAAGACGCACGCTTTGAACTGCCATGTCGACATGATTTACATACGTTCTTTGTGTAATTTCAGTGCGTTCCATTTTGTCAATTTCGGCATATATTTTTTCAAGTGATTCGGTATCGGTAGCACGGAAGTATTTTCCACCTGTAGTTGAAGCTATTGATTCGAGTGTTTCTTCATCAATTACAACAGGTTGGTTTCGCATGACTGTTTGCCCGTACAGATTTGTTGTCGGATATGGGGCCCAGCCATTTGTTCCTGCGCCAATTGTGTACACAGTAATGTCCATGGCTGCGGCAATATCTGCCGCAGTTTGCGGGTCAATATCACCTTGATTATTTTCGCCATCTGTGAGAAGGATGATGATTTTACTTTCGATGGAATTTCCTGAATCAGATTTAACCCGCTCATTAAGCGAGGATAGTCGCTCTACTGCTAATGCAAGCGCGTCTCCTATAGCAGTGCCATCTTCAGATCGTTCGGTAGTGATTTTGATATTTTTTAACACATCACCAATTAGAAACTCATGATCAAATGTCATTGGGCAGTTGCTGTCAGCATAGCCAGCAAATGTAACAAGGCCAATTAAATCGCCACTTCTTCCATTTAATGAACCCATTCCACCTACAAATTCACCAGCCACTTTTTGTACGGCTGTAAGTCGGTCAACTCGCTGACCATCAATTGTAAAATCGTGAGCGAGCATACTCGAAGAACGATCAATGACAAGTTCTATCGCTACGCCATCTGCATTTTGTTGTGTCTTTTCAAAGCGTTTTTGAGGTCTGGCTATACATATAATAAGTAATCCCAGAGCAATGAGACGAATAAGATTTGGTATCCAGGTAGTCCTGCTTCGGAGTGTCTTTGGAAGAAGTGAAATATCCACATTGCTTGTATATGTCACGCCTGTCTTATAGGAGGATTTCATCCATCGCCACCAAACAAAAGGTAGTGCAATTAAAAGCAAAAGAAACCAAATAGAAGGTGTATGAAAAGTCATGCAGCCACCTCTAGAAGATTATTAGAGTTAGTTTTTTTTATAAAATCTTTCGCCCGTTCCGCTGCATCAGTCAGTATCTTTTTTGATGGCTCAAGCTTCGCGAATTTAACCATATCTGCGGAGGTTAAAAAATCTGAAAGTGCTTTTCGGTCTTGATGTTCAAAGCGTTGATTCTTTTTTTCTGCAATTAGAAACTCTCTCGTGGTTTGTCCAGTCACGGCAATCTTAAATTTTTGTTCAATGTACGAGCGTACAATTTGGCTGAGTCGAGTGTAAAACTCATGCACATCAACATCCTCTTGCTCGAGTAAATCAATGGATTTTAGTGCGAGGATATCCGCTGGAATAGTAGGACTATTTTTGCGTTTCAAGTATACAAAAACTCCAATTCCAATTAGTAGTATTGCAGATGCTCCAATAGCAATGTAAATTAAATTTGAATCTGAAAAAAGTGACACTGAATCTTTGATATCACGAAGTTCCATAGATGTAAGGCTGTCTCCCGCTACCGATGTGATGCTGACGGGAATTGCATTAAACTCAATTACGCCGTTATTGTTACTTTCATCCTTCCATTCGAGAGCTAGTCCATTTAGTGAAGAAGCTTTTGCGTCGAAAGTATCAAGATGAATGATCCAAGTCCATTCACGCCCATCGCTGCTTGGAATGTCCAAGAGGGTACTTTGATTAGTCACTATAAAAGGCCCGTCCTTAGGTGTAATAAGATGAAGTTGTGTTTGCTCATTTGTTAAAGCATTGACTTCGACCGTTATGGAGTCTCCGACGGTAAGTTCTGTACTTGATATTGATAGCGTTGCTTTTATTCCATTTAACTCTATTAATTGAACAGGGTTGTTTTGCGCTAGAGCAATGAAAGCAGTGGCTAATACTGTAAGTACGTAATTCATGCTGTTCGTTTCGCCTCGCGTCTCTTAAAGAACTGACGTAGCGAACTTGCAAATGGTTCACCCGTTTGCACGTGAATTTCATCTACATTGCAACGACGTAATGACTGTTCTATCGCTATTGCTCGCTCGGAAGCAAGTTGTTTCCAAGCCTTTTGCACCTTTTTGTTTGAGGTGTCCAAGATGCTCATTTGTTTTGTTTCTGGATCAATTACTCGCATAAGACCGACATTTGGCAATGCATGTTCAGCCTGATCATCAGTGCGTACAGCAACGACATCGTGCCGTCTGTTCGCAATTTGAAGAGGTCGTTGCCAGTCTCGATCCTGCATGTCTGACACTAGAAAAACTATCGAACGTTTTTTTTGAACTTTATTTAAGAACTCAAGCGCGCCGCCAATATCTGTGCCATTGCCTTCTGGTTCAAGAGCAAGAATTTCTCGAATAACGTGAAGAACATGCTTAGACCCTTTTCTAGGTGGGATATATGATTCAATTCGGTCAGAGAAACAGATTAAGCCAACCCTGTCATTGTTACGAATAGCTGATATTGAAAGTGTTGCACATATTTCAGCAACAAGTTCATCTTTAAATTGTTCGTGTGTTCCAAAGTGCTGTGATCCACTAACATCAACTAAGAGCATGACAGTAAGCTCACGTTCTTCTCGAAAAAGTTTAATGAATGGCTCGCCAAAACGTGCAGAAACATTCCAGTCGATTGCTCGTACGTCATCGCCAATTTGATACTGGCGAACTTCTTCAAATTCCATCCCGCGTCCTTTGAACGCAGAGTGATAACTGCCTGCGAGGACATCATCAACGAGACGTGAAGTTCGAAGTTCGATTCGCCTTACCTTTTTAAGAAGATCCTGGGGAATCATGTATAGAACTCCTTATGGGACAGGAACAAATTCCAAAATTGCAGCAACAATATCATCTGAAGTCTTGCCTTCAGCCTCAGCTTCGTAGGTAGTGGCAATTCGATGTCGTAGAACATCGTGTGCCATGTCTTTAACATCTTGAGGTGTCACGTAACCGCGGCAGTCTAGAAAGGCATTAGCTTTTGCACATAATGTAAGTGCGAGCGTTGCACGCGGAGAAGCTCCATTTTCAACTAATTCGTCTAGTTCTGGTGAAACGAGGGCAGGTGTTCTTGTGGTTTGAATAAGTTCAACAATGTAATTTGCAATTTGATCGTCAATATAAATCTGATCTACCAGTTTTCTAGCATCCGTAATAGACTCTGGCTCCATGACACATTGGACATTTGTTGACTGTGAGGTAGTTGCCATCCGTTTTAATATTTCACATTCTTCTTCTCGATTTGGGTATTCCACTAAAACTTTCATCATGAATCTATCTATTTGCGCTTCAGGTAGTGGATATGTTCCTTCTTGTTCGATTGGGTTTTGAGTAGCGAGAACTAGGAAGGGGTCAGGCAGATTAAATGTTTCTTTACCAATGGTTACTTGTCGCTCTTGCATTGCTTCCAGTAGTGCAGATTGCACTTTAGCTGGCGCACGATTAATTTCATCCGCCAGAATAACACTTGAAAAGATTGGGCCTTTATTCACAATGAATTCACCAGTGTCTTGGCGATACATTAATGTTCCAGTAAGGTCAGCTGGTAACAAATCAGGTGTGAATTGCAATCTTTGAAAAGAGGTGTTTATTCCTTTTGCAAGGCTCGAAACGGCAAGTGTTTTTGCGAGACCTGGAACACCCTCTATGAGCAGGTGGCCGTTTGCTAGCAGACCTATAAACATGCTATGAAGCAGATCATCTTGGCCTACAATAACTTCTTGCATGGAATCTTTTAGTTGTGAAAAAGGCTCTGAGGCTGTTTTGACTTGTTCGCCTAGAGCTTGAATATCGGTATGTGTTGGGTTATTCATAGTGTTTAGTGTAGTCATATGGATTGATACGGCAGTATTTTAGGGTGGTTCACAAGATAGTGGAGTTTTTTTAGGTTAGCTCTTACAATGCTTTCATGGCAAATAAATCACAAATTATAGGTCGCCTCGTTTCACTCAACTGGCCAAAATCCGGTACTGAGGCGACGCTCGCATTCGATACAACTCAATTGCAGGCTGCAAAAGCTGAAATTGAAGATACAGAAGGCATCACTCACGTGCTCGATGTGCATGTAAGTTGGGACGCTGATTACCTCGTTGGTAAGGAAGTCTGCACAGGCCATGTCGAAGATGGCGTCACTCTTTTGGAGCACTCTTCGTAAGAGGTTTTGCCTGATATATGAATTTAGCCGCGTTCTACAAGGCGATCGATTAGGAAACTAGATTGCTCAAGAGCTTGTTCTGAGAAATCACCAAAATGTTTGTGAACTTTTTGGAATAGTGATTGAAATTTGGCTCGATCTTTTGAATTTATGATGTCTCGGAGCTCTTCGCCAGCATTCTGAAGGGCTGTGAGTATTTGTGAAGTTTGAGGATTATTCATTTGAATTGATGCATAAAGATCAGCCGATTGCGCAAAATGCCTTGCAGTCATGAGTAACTCCATAAGATAGATTGGAGATGTAAAATCAAGAGTTTTTCGAATATCCACATTTAATTGTTGAATAGTTCTCCCAAGTACTTCTGTTGTTTGGTGCGTGAGTACCTGGACAATGCTCATTGCTTGATCATGCTCTTCTGCGCTTGTCTCTAGTATGGATAGTCCACGCCCTTTTAGAATAGTGCAAATCCATTCCTTCCAGTTCCCATTGTCTCTAGCAGGCACTATCGCGATTCGTTGGCCTTGTAATGAATGAATGGTTGGCCCGAAAAGAGGGTGGGTGCCAATGACACTACAGGTGCTGTGTTCAAGCATTGCATCAATAGGTGCGATCTTAGTTGAGGTGATGTCAAGTAAAAGCGATTCTGATTTACAGTGCGGGCCTATTTCACGAATTACATTAGCAGTTTGCTCGATAGGCACGCAAATAATAACGACATCAGCTAACTGAACTGCTTCAATATTCGATATTGGAGTATCAACATCTGAAACAATAATTACATGGCCAAAGTCTTTAAACATTTTGCTCAAGAGTTTCCCCATTCCACCATTTCCGCCAATGAACGCGATTGTTTTTGAATCCATTTCTTTGGGCATTTCTGCACCCAAAGCTGCCTGCTTGTCGCGGCTCGCCCACAGGATAACTCGAAATAGACTTTCAATAACCTCTGTTCGAAGCCCACTCTCTGCAGCTCGTTTTCCCCTATCTTGAAGTAGCTCTGACTCGCGAATAAAGTCTCGGATGCCATAGCCGGTGGATTTTTTGACGAGAGCAACTTCCTCGACAATCATTGTCCGTTGAGCAAGTAATTTGAGGATTTGGTGGTCAATCTCATCAATCTTATTTCTCAAGGGTATAAGTGCAGCTGGTGCAATATTTGCTTCATTTTGCGGTTCCATATTACTGATGGAAAGGGTACCATCTTTAACACATTCATAAGGAAGGAATTCAAAAAAATGACTACGACCGCATGTTGCAATTCAACAACATCAGACAGCCAATTCGTCCAAGATTTCATGGGTCAGGTACGAGCACGAAATCCACATGAAACTGAATTTTTGCAAGCCGTCCACGAGGTAGTTTCATCATTAGAAATAGTAATGAATCGTCGTCCTCAATACGTTTCTGGAAATATCTTGAAGAGAATTGTAGAGCCAGAGCGTGCTTTTCAGTTTCGAGTTCCATGGGTGAACGATGCAGGAGAGGTGGAGGTCAATCGTGGCTTTCGTGTTGAGTTTAATAGTGCAATTGGACCATACAAAGGCGGCTTACGATTCCATCCTTCCGTTAATCTTAGTATTTTAAAATTTCTTGGTTTTGAGCAAGTGTTTAAAAACAGTTTAACAACGCTTCCGATGGGTGGCGGCAAGGGGGGCTCTGACTTTAACCCAAAGGGTAAAAGTGATGGTGAAGTAATGCGTTTTTGCCAATCATTTATGTCAGAACTATTTAGGCATATTGGTCCTGATACGGATATACCTGCCGGCGATATTGGAGTAGGTGGTAGAGAGATTGGTTACATGTTCGGAGAATATAAAAAACTCACAAATACGTTTGTTGGCGTTTTGACTGGCCGCGGTCTTGAATGGGGAGGTAGTTTGATTCGTCCTGAGGCAACAGGCTACGGTTGTGTTTACTTTGCTTCGGAAATGCTTTCGACTAGAGGCGAATCGATTGAAGGTAAAACTTGTCTTGTCTCTGGTTCAGGAAATGTAGCGCAATATACATGTGAAAAGATTAATGAACTTGGCGGGAAGGTAGTTACGCTGTCCGACAGTTCTGGTTGGATTTATGATGGTGATGGTATTGATGCAGCGAAACTTGAATGGGTTATGAAGCTTAAAAATCAGCGTCGTGGTCGGATAGGGGAGTATGTGGAACAATTTTCAAATGCCGAATTTCACGAGCATGATGATTCACTTGATCATAATCCTATGTGGGCCGTTTCAGCACAATGTGCATTCCCTTCAGCAACTCAAAACGAAGTGAATGCAATTGATGCCTCAAATATGTTGAACAATGGCGTTTCAGTTGTAAGTGAAGGGGCAAATATGCCAAGCACACCTGAGGCACAAACGTTATTTGTTGATGCTGGAATTTTGTATGGCCCAGCAAAAGCAGCAAATGCAGGCGGTGTTGCGGTTTCAGGTTTAGAAATGGCCCAGGCAAGTCAGCGTCTTTTCTGGACTCGAGAAGAAGTGGATTCTAAATTAAAAAATATTATGAAAGATATTCATGCCCAGTGTTTAGGAGCATCAAAAGAGTTCGGATGCGAAGGGAATTATTTAGATGGGTCAAATATCGCAGGTTTTGTGAAGGTTGCTGATGCAATGCTTGCCCAAGGTGTTGTCTAGCCGTTTTTGAGTTTAACTATTTAAAATTAACTATTCTGTGGTATAATCTATATAGGTGGGAACATCGATATCGCTGATAATGTGATTCGATATTTGGAAAAGTTAAATAAAGGAAAGTGCAATTGGCACTAACCTTTTTCAAAATAAGCAAGATCTTAATTTGCTTGAGGAGTATTGTAAACTTTGACTACTATGACAATTGCATTTGGAGACCGTGTAGCACACCAAAAATTTCCGGAATGGGGTAGCGGTGCCGTTATAAAAGTAGAAAAAACAGCTGTTAATGGTGAGTCAACATCACGAGTTACAGTCCGTTTCTCAAACGCTGGTTTAAAGTCGTTTGTAGGCGATGAACTTCCTCTATGTCTGATGCAAGATGGTCATGCAGTACCTGGAGACCGAGATGGGAAACGTCCGGCAATTGCTGAAGTTGAAGATTTAGAACGCTCAGGTTTAAACCAAGCTGTCGAACAAAAGTTGCAAGACATAATGCACGCTATCCCACTAGCTTGTCGTGATCCATTTAATACTCTCGAACATCGACTTCGGCACACACTCGATTTATATAAATATGACATGAGTGGCAGAGGCCTTATGGAATGGGCCATAGCTCAAACGGGTATGGATGATCCTCTAAGTCGATTTAATAGAACCGAATTGGAAGTCTACTTTAAAGAATATTCTCATGAACTGAACAGGCATCTCGCAAAATTGCTTAAAGAGATACATTCAGAGTCATTAGCAGTTAAAGAAATTATTGCAGGCGCGCCGAAGCGAGCAAAAAGTGCAGTCGCAAAATTCAGCTAGTTAATCTGCGCCGTCACTTCCGAAAAAATGATGACCATTGCCCTCATCGCCCTTTGTGCTATCTCTTCGGATCTGTTCGACAAGTTTCCGTAGGTAGACATTTTCTCTTCGTGTTGCTTCAAGATCAAAAACCATGTATTTCACACTAAGGCGCAAATAGTCTAGTGAATCTTGCAATTTAGAAACAGTGTCTTCTATTTTTGATCGTTGGTCTTTATCCTTTTGACATAACTTCTCGAGCTTATCCTTGTACTCGGTGGGTAGTGTCTGCAATTGTTCAATTAGCCTACACATTCTCTCTTCAATATTACGTTCATTCATCTCGTGCTCTCTGTTCTAACTAGTCTTTGGTTTAACTTTTAGGCAGCACACCTGCCACACTCACAAGATGCATGTTTTTTAGCATTCGTCCACAGTAAGTTCGCAAAATCATTCGAATGTGAGAGAAAAGGCATTAATCTCGGACGTTATATTCAGTTTATACCGTTTATGGTCTCAAAAGAGGGGCTTTTAGAACAAACGAGCTACGCCCCAGAAGAATCCAATCAGAATTGTTATGACAACGACGGTCATGAATTTCTTCTTAAAAGCAGAAGCAATTGGATCTTGATGTAATACGCCAGTTTGAATCCACCTATCACAATGATGGCATTGACTTGCATCGTCCCAGAGTTCTTCTCCACAGTGGGGGCAAAACCCTGTTTCTGAATTAGAGAATCGTTTTATGTCTTCAGGGCTGGGGTCTTCATAATGAGTCATCTTATTATTCAACGCTTCCTATGTATGTCATTTGAATTTCCTGTGTTGCACGATCGAGGTCGAAACATTCAAAATTATATGCAAGCGGGACTCTTTTATTCATAATACGAATTGACCCAAGCCCCTGCCAAGATTCATTGAATGGGACATTGTCAATGCTTCCTGACATTCGATTTGTAATGAAAGGAACCCAGCCGGCATCGGGAAGGTGATATTCGCCCCAAACAGTATAGTGTGGGTGTTTTAGTCTTTGCCCGAGCATATTTGAATTAGTCACTCCAATCACTGGTCGGGCAGGAATATTTGCTGCTCGTAAGGTTGCAACGCATACGCAAACCAAATCGGCAGCGCTGCCCTGACGCTTTTCTTGCGTTTCTTTAATCGCGTGTAGAGCGCCGGTGACCTTGATTCCAGTGGTTACACCATCTTTTTCGTGTGTAAAGGAACCATTGCTTTGTATGTTTTCTAAGCAATATCGAAGGATTGCTTTAGCAGTACGTTGTATTGATGCATTTTGAGGAAGTTTGCAATCTTGTATTGCCTTGCGAAAAATTTTATCCTCTGATTCAATATATCTTGAAGGTTTAAGATAGGCGGAGACATCTTGAATCCACTTTGTTGGCCAACGGATGGCTTCTGCCATCTCAGTATTTAGGGAGCTTTCAAATGCAACTGAACGAAGGACCAATGTATAGTCGCGTTCTGCAAGGATGATTTTGCATTGCCTTTCATCTCGCAAGTTTTCAATAGTGTATGGGAGTTCTTTATTATTGAATAAATTATATGCTTTGGCGCTTGTCGTATACGACCAATTTGTTTGTGGAAGTACCGGCCAGCCTGTTGTTCGGTTTTTGTTGCGAACTGTGATTCGGATTTCATACTGTTGTGGATTAATTCTTAGGAGTGGCAGATTCGGTGGGGCATTCTTTGGCGGAACAAAAGGGGCCATTGCGAAGAAACCAAAAATGGGTAATAGAAAAAGTAGCCGGCTCCTGTTTAGGAGTCGGCTACTTTTAAAAAATGCTTTGATGGGTAAGCGCATAAAGCAGCATTCAGTTACTTCATTGGTTCTTCCATTGGATCGACTGTAACCGTCTCGGTCATGTCGGTAGTAACAGTTTCCCAAGCCATAGCTTCAGTTGTTGGTCGAAGGTAAATTTCTACGCGTCGATTTTCTTTTGTTCCATCTGCACGATTTTCAACGATTGGACGATACTCGCCAAAACCAGCGATTTCAAATCGTGAGGGGTCTACACCATTAGAGCTTAATGTCTTAGCGACACTTGCTGAACGAGCAGTTGAGAGTTCCCAGTTTGTGGGGTAGCGTCCAGCAGAATTTTTTGGCTGAATATTGTCAGTGTGTCCCATGACGACTATTTCAAAATTTGAAGCTTCAGGTGAATTCAAAATTGTTGCGACTCTACTAATGACATCATTAGCATCTTTCTTTAGGTTCGCGCTTCCGCTAGAGAATGTAAAGTCACTTCCAAAACGAATCATGCCTGTCTCAGCATTAAACCACATATCATCGGGATATGTTGCAGCAAGTGCAGCAAGCTTACGTTGTGTTGCAATTGGAAGTGGTCCGAATTTAATATCCGTCACAGTTGTTAGCAAGTTGTTGTTTTTAACATCAATCGCGTCGAGTTCGCTCGCGAGCATATCGTATTGACCTTGCAGTGCATTTAGATTTGCCTCAGCTTGTGCAAGTTGTCGGTCGCGAGCAGATAGCGCATTTGTTGCAGTATCACATTCCGCTTGGGCTGTGACAAGTTGCTCTTGTAAAGAGTGTGTTGTTGTTCGGGCAGTATCGTATCGGTCGTGCCGAACACATCCAGTCGCTGAAATACCCGCGAGTGTAAAGACGCTTGCTGTGTAAAGTAATGTTGTGCGCATGAATGGGATCCTCCTCTGTTGGCACTTCGTATCGAGATCCATCTCGACTTTCGGTTACAGTGTACCAATCCTAATGAACTCGTTTGTAGATTTGAGACAAAGAATGCCTAGAAATCTGACACATGTACATGCTTTGGTAGACCATAGGGGGGTTGTCGCTTCACCTGGCGCAGTGCTTACGCAAGAGAATTCAATTATTGCTGTTGGAACCCCCCAAGAAATTGGAATCCCCGAAAATGCCTCTCTTACCCAGATTGACGGAATTTTAACGCCTTCTTTTGTCAATACACATACTCATTTAGATTTAAGTGGGGCTGGCCCTGTTCCAGCAAGGGATTCCTTCTCAGATTGGGTTGTGGAAGTTGTTTCGCCAATTAGGAAAAATAAAATGGCAGTCTCGTCTGCATTTGCACTTGGTGAAAAGCTTGTCCGAGCAGGAGGTAGCGTAATTGTTGGAGACATTGCAGGTTCAAAAGAGGCTGCTTTAATGGGGCAACAATCTTCTCTGAATGTGACATCATTCTACGAATTAATCGATTCTACAAATTCAATAGCAAATGTGCTGGAGCGCATTCGTTCATTATCTATTGAACTTGACTTATCGCCTCATGCACCTTATTCGTGTTCTCCAGAAGTGTTTAAAGCTGCCTTTGCGAGTGGTCGAAAAGTATCTACACATCTTTGTGAAACATTAGAAGAAATAGAGTATGCATATTCAAAAGGCGGAGCAATAGCTGAACTCGAAAATCGACTAGGTGTATCGAGTGACAAGAAAAAAACCTGGGGAACACATCCACTTGAAATGGTTTTACAGCTTGCAGGGGGGTGTAAATTCATTGCGGCACATTTAAATTACTTAGAAGATGAACATATTTCCATGCTCGCAAGTTCAAAATGTTCGCTTTCCTATTGCCCAAGAGCAAGTGCATATTTTGGTCACAAAAATCATCGCTGGCGCGAATTGCTTAATATGGGAGTTAATGTATCTATCGGTACGGATTCCTTGCTTTGCCTTGATACGCCTGACCGCATAAGTGTGATTGATGAATTGAGATTTCTTTTTGCTGAAGGAAATATAGATAACCAACAACTTTTGAAGATGGGTACTATTAATGGCGCAAATGCCCTTGGAGTCAACCCAGGGCTCGTTTCGTTGACAGAGGGGGAAACTGCTGGGTTGCTTATTTTTGAACGTGCTGGCGATGATCCATTGGTTGATTTGCTAGCATCCAAGAAAATGCCAGTTTGGCTTTAGGGCAGGAAAAATATCATTTAAGACTTGAAAAACGGGTTCTCTGTGGCACAAGTGATGATTTCGCCGATATGATTGTTGATTAACTATGAGTCAAGTTTCAATCCCAATTCAGTTTGACTGGTCGGCAATAGCACGAGGGACGCACTATTCTCCAGCTGCGTTCTCTTTTGTTCAGGAAGGCCTTGGTTATACAGCAGGCTTGTTTGCAGATATTGATTTTGATGAAAGTGGTCTTGGTGAATTGGGTAGGCATGTTTCAGGCCGGCAACTTTGTATGGGGTTGCGTGATTATGCAATTGAACAGTTTGGTCTGCTCGCTCCAGTGGTATTAAGAAACTGGGGCGTATTCCGAACGGAAGATTTTGGTGCAATTGTCTTTCATATGGTTGAGTTAGAACTGTTACGAACTAGCCCTCAAGATTCAGAAGATGATTTTCGTAGCGTCTTCCAATTTGATGAAGTGTTTCATGAGAATGAACTTGCGAATTGTGTTGGCGCAAATCAATAAGGCGTTCTGCAATGTCTATCGACAACAGGTCTGATTCTAACGATATTACAAAATTGCATCTCTGGCAAATTCAATGGGTAAGAGATTTAGCTTTTATTATCTTGATTGTGTGTGGAGTCTGGGTTGGATATGCCATGCGAGATATTACGATTCCGCTTCTTGTTGCACTTCTACTCGCTTATTTGTTTGAGCCTCTTATTGCTTTTTTTGCGGACAACCCCAAATTTCCGCTTGGTCGGATACCCGTTATCTCTGGCATTCTTACTTTACTGACAATCAGTGTATTGCTTATACTTGCGGTGACGATTCCTCTCGTTGTAGCGCAAACAACTGGACTTGTAAATGATGTTCAAAATGGGAAACTACGTTCACAACTTGAGCGAGTTACACAAAATTATGCTCCTGAGAGTGTCAAGAATGAAATTTTGCATACGCTTAATTTTCTTCCAAATATATCAGATAGTTCGACTTATCAAGAACCTTCAGAATTAATGTCTAATGAATCGATGGACCCTATTGCTTCGTCAGTAGTACGAGTTGAAGATACCCATCTCCCAGCAGTAACAGAAAATGCACGCTCTGGTCTTGTTTCTATAGCTCAAACTACAGGTGATGTTGCATACAATGTGGCTACTGCAATCGTTCATTTTGCGATGCTGGCGGTACTTATCCCATTTTACTTTTTCTTTTTTAGTCTTTGGTTTCCTAAAGTAAAAGAATTTGCTACGAGTCTTATTCCTGATGGGGGGAAAAATGACACTGTTACATTATTGAAAAAAATGGATGCGGCTGTTGCGGGTTTTGTCCGTGGCCGAATTGTGATTGCGTTTATCATGGGCGTCTTGCTCGCAATAGGATGGATGGTGATTGGTGTTCCTTATGCGATTTTGCTTGGTATAGGTATTGGTTTTCTTTGTGCGGTTCCATTTTTAGGTCTTGTAGGTATTCCTTTGTCAATTGGATTGCTTTATCTAGAACAACTTGGTGTTTCTGAAGCAAGTAGGATGGAATGGTGGGCAATCTTGCTCTGGCCAGCACTTATTTTCGGCGTAGTGCAAGGTTTGGATGGTTGGCTATTAACGCCACTTATTGCTGGTAAAGCGACTAACCTAGACCCCGTTACAATTTTTGTTGCCGTCCTTGCAGGTGGCAGTGTTCTTGGGGTTTATGGAATGTTGCTAGCCGTGCCGATAGCCGCGTGCATTAAAATTTTGATTCAAGATCGACTTCTGCCAAAAGTACATGCTTGGGCACGAGGGGAAGTCGATGACCCATTGCCGTTTGATGATTAATATTTTTTATTTACTTGCGCTTGCGTTGTTTAAAACGCTTCTTATGGCTTTGGGTTTTTGTTGAACCTCGGCCCATTCCCGCTAAACCGCCTAGCGCTGACGGATCCATGCTCCCGCTAGCATTTTGAAGTGCTGCCATCTTCGATGCCATGCCACCACCAGTCATTTGTTTTGACATTTTCTTCATCATGTCGAATTGTTTTACAAAGCGGTTTACTTCAGTGAGGTTTGTGCCGGAACCATTTGCAATTCTCTTAACCCTGCTTTTGCCGAGTAGAGTGATATCATCTCGTTCTTTTATTGTCATCGAGCCCGCAATAGCTTCGATACGGTCGAATTGTTTGTCATCTACTTGTATATTCTTTAGGGCCGATCCGACGCCAGGTATTAGGCCTAATAGTTGTTTCATGGGACCCATGCGTCGAATCGATTTTAACTGTTTGATGAAGTCATTAACAGTCATTTTTCCGCTTGCCATTTTTTCGGCAAGCTTCATGGCATCTTCTTCGGAGATTTCCTCTTGTGCCTTTTCGACCAGTGAAACTACATCGCCCATCCCTAATATGCGACTAGCGATTCTATCTGGATGGAACTCCTCGAAGGCGTCGAACTTCTCACCTGTACCAATGAATTTGATTGGAACACCTGTAACACGTTTAACAGATAGAGCAGCACCACCGCGTGTATCCGAATCAAATTTTGTTAGTATCACGCCATCGACAGCGAGTTGTTCGTGGAAGGTGCCAGCAGCATTTACGGCATCCTGGCCGATCATAGCGTCTACTACAAGATAAACTTGGTGAGGTTGCGTTGTGTTTTGAACACCGCGTAGCTCCAGCATAAGATCGTCATCGATATGCAGACGTCCTGCTGTATCAAGAATTACAACATCGGATTTCTGTTTTTTTGCGAATTTAACGCCACGTTTGCAGACGCCTACAGCAACTCCTGTAGCGGTTCCGTATTCACCACATTTCTCAGGTTCACTGTAACAGTCAACATGACCAGTACCTTTTGCGTTCACCTCAACTTCATGTGCAACAACTGTTAACTGTTCAACCGCAGCAGGTCGTTGAAGGTCAGCTGCTACAAGTGTTACTTTTTTCCCTCGACTTTTTAGATATGCAGCTAGTTTTCCGCATGTGGTCGTCTTTCCTGAACCTTGTAAACCGCACATCATTATGATCGTTGGCCCTGGGTCCACCATCATTACATGGCTGTCTACAGGTCCCATGATGTCGATAAGACGTTGATTGACTATGCCAATCATTTCCTCGCTTGGTTTAAGCGAGGCCGTTACTTTAGCGCCGAGAGCATCATTGACAACACTTTCGCAGAATTCAGCCACCACATCAACATGGACATCTGCTTCGATCAGTGCCTTGCGGACATCTTCCATTGCTTCGCGGACATTCGATTCACTTATCTTTCCTCTGCCAGAAAGATTTCTGATTGAATTTGTAAGTTTTGAAGAAAGGCTATCAAACATGATGATTGACTATTCTAGCAATTGAGCGCGAGCCAAGTTTGCAATTCTTCAAGTTCCATGCAATTCACGCAATTTGATGGTAGCGCCCATCCTCGGCGAGCAGTCAGGATTCCATAGATTAGTTGGTTAAAATCTTCGGGTCGGTGCGCATCTGTATTGATTGATAGCATGGCATTGCCATTACATGCTGCTCGGACATGGATATCTCGTAAATCAAGCCGGTAGCTATTTGCATTGATTTCTAGTGCGGTATTATTTGCATGTGCAGCATCAATTAGAGAAGGGATATCTGGTTCGAGACCCTTGCGCTTATTGATGATTCTGCCAGTTGGGTGGCCGATGATATTCACAAGAGGATGCTCAATTGCACGAATGAGTCGAGCAGTCGCATCAGGCGTATTTTGTTGTAATGACGCATGAGGCGAAGCAACAACGATATCAAGTTCGTTGAGAAGTTCGTCTTCATAGTCCAGTGTGCCATCTGGCATTATGTCTACTTCGCTGCCTGCTAATATTTGGATGTTATTGTACTTTTGGTTTACTTGTTTGATTGCATGGATGTGTGCTCGTAATCGTTCAGGGCTAAGGCCATTTGCTTGTCCTTGTGATTGGCTATGATCTGTCACGGCAATGCTATGAAAGCCACGTGCGATTGCTTCTTCTGCAAGTTTCTCAATGCTCATGTATCCATCACTCGCAGTAGTGTGGCAATGCAAATCGGAACGAATATCATTTAGTTCAATCAATCGTGGCGTCACTTCGCATTCAATTTCACCGCGGTCTTCTCTAATTTCTGGAGGAATCCATGGGAGTCCTAAATCTTTGTAAATATTTTCTTCTGTATCGCAAATTTTTGAAGGTGTAAGACCATATTCATTTAATTTTTTATCTTGTTTAATTGCTCTCTCGCGAAGAATAATGTTATGTTCTTTGCCCCCGGTGAAGTACATGAGCGCAGCTCCGAACGATTCTTCTGAAACAATGCGTAAATCAATTTGTAATCCTTCTGCGACTCGAACGCTGCATTTCGTTTCGCCTTTAGCAAGAACTTTGTCAACATTTTCAAAATTGCAAAATGATTCTGCAACGAGTTGCTCATCCATTGCAGAAACAAGAATGTCAATATCGCCGATTGTTTCCTTTCCTCGCCTTAAGGAGCCAGCATACTTGACATTGGTTACGCCAGAAATGCATTTGATTTTTCGAATAAGTTCTTCTGCTAGTGGCATTGCCACACCAATTCGCCATCGACCGGCATGCTGTTTTAGGAAATCAACTGATTCCGCAATGTTTTGGATAGTTTTTTTGCCCATGCGAGGCATGGATTCTAGCCGTCCATCTTCAATTGCAGTCTTTAGCGTTGCTATGTCAACAACATCTATTTCTTTCCATAATCTTCCGACTGTTTTAGGACCAAGGCCTTGAACATTCATTAACTCTAGTAGGCCGCTTGGAATGCTGTTGACAAGTTCAGCATATCCTTCCATTGTTCCTGTTTCTATGTAAGTCTTTATTTTAATCGCGCTGCTTTTGCCAATCCCTTTGATATCTGAAATTTTTTGTATTGATCCGATGTCATCAAGAAGTTCCTCAAGCTCCCGGGCAACTTTTCTATTGGCATTTACTTTGAAAGTGTTTTCACCTTTAATCTCAAGAACAGTAGCCATAGTATTAAATAATTTTGCAAGTTCGTTATTTAGTGACATTATGCTACATCTCCTAGACCCAATGCTTGCCCATGCGCAAGGTATAAGCGAGCTTTAAGCAATTGAGATTCCTCAAGTTTTGGATCACGTTCAATCCACTGCTTCGCGAAGGAGCGAGCGAGTCGTAGCAGCTTGAAATCTCTTGGCAATCGAGCAACTTTAAATGGCGCTATCCCACTTTGTTTAGAGCCAAATAGTTCTCCGGGGCCACGAATCTCTAAGTCTTTTTCAGCAATGATAAAACCATCCGTAGTGTCGACAATCGCTTGTAAGCGTTGAATGGCATCCTCTGTGATTGGGCTAGCAATCAAAGCACATACGCCTGGAAGGGTGCCTCTACCTACTCGACCTCTAAGCTGATGTAGTTGAGCAAGCCCAAAGCGATCTGCATGTTCAATAATAATCATTGAAGCATTTGCTACATCGACACCGACTTCGATGACCGTGGTTGCAACAAGTACTTGTATTGAGCCTGAACGGAATTTATCCATGGTTGCTTCTCGTTCGGTAGATTTCATTCGACCATGGACTAAGCCAACACTATGCCCTTTGAAAAATGTTTTTTGAAGCAAATCAGCATGCGCAATTGCTGAGGTTAATCCAGATTCAGTTTCTTCCACAAGCGGAACAACGACGTAGCCTTGCTGACCTTTACTAAGAATACTTTTTAGATATGAATATACTTTTTTTGAATCTTCTGGTTGAACCAGTTTCGTAGTAATAGGACTTCTCCCTGGAGGCATTCCATGAATAGTTGAGACTTCCAGGTCACCAAAAACCGTAAGCGAGAGTGTGCGTGGGATGGGTGTTGCAGTCATCACAAGTGTATGAGGTATTGCGTATTGGTCATCGCCTTTATTTCGAAGTAGTGCCCTTTGTTGCACCCCAAAGCGGTGTTGTTCATCAGTAATAGCAACAGCGATATTTGAAAAAATCACATCTGCAGTCAGGAGTGCATGGGTGCCGACTACGATGTTGATTTCGCCGGCACTGATCTGTTCAATAAGTTTTTTTCGTTCATGCGCTGTTAATGAACTTGTCAGCAATGCAATTTTGACAGTGGTTCCTTTTAGAAACTGACGTATAGTTAGGTAGTGCTGTTCAGCGAGTAATTCTGTGGGAGCCATCATCGCCGCCTGAGATTTCCCTATGACTGCCATAAGCATTGCATGCAATGCAACGACCGTTTTTCCTGAGCCAACGTCGCCTTGAAGAAGGCGGTTCATAGGAACAGTGGTTGTCATATCATTAGCAATTTCATCGATTGCTTTTTTTTGTGATGTAGTGAGTTCGAAGGGAATTCGGTCGCTGATTCGTTGCTTTACTTCTTCATCCCATCGCAAACTTGGCGCATGCATAGTTGTCTGTCGTTGTTTTCGTTTTGCCATAACTCCAAGTTGTAAAAGAAAAAGTTCATCAAAAGCAATTCTCCGTTTGCCTTCTTTAGCATTCGTCAAATCTGAAGGTCTGTGGGCAAACTTATAGGCTTTGGCTAGTGTTGGCATTGCGAGGTTTAAGATCTGTTTCTGATTGAAATGATCCTCTATTTCAATGACTGCGTCATCTAATATGCTTTCTATAAGCTGTGTGATATGTGCTGAAGAAATTCCTTCATTTGCTGGATACACTGGACGAAGTTCCGCATCAATCACAGCCAGCTCATCGTTTTTATCAATTTCTTCAAATCGAGGGTTATTCATTTGAATGGATTTTTTGTGTATGGAAAGTGTTCCATTAAAGCGAATAGTCATTTCAGGATGAATGTTTCGAGCAATCCATGATTGATTAAACCAGTTTATGGTCATTTCTCCGGTTGAATCTTCTACGATTGCTTCAAATTTGCTTCGTCCGCCTCTACGAAATCCTGGCTTGACCTTTATAACTGTTGCTTCAATGCAGACATGCTCTTTTGTACGTTCCGCATCGCCTAAAAGTTTAACAGCATCTGCGATTGTCATGCTTCCGTGGTGCTTTTCATATCGCATTGGAAGGTGTTTGATGAGATCTGCCACGGTGACAATCCCAAGAAGGCGCAACCCCTCTGCACGTTCTGGAGGAACGTTATCTAGAGTAGAAACTAAAGTTCGAAGGATGTTTTTTTCTTGATTCGCTTGCATAGCCCCATAAGCAGGATACCATCCTCATCGTGCAAGAATCGTTTCAATTTAAAGAAAACAATATCAGGCCACTTCCACCTAAGACTGTTTCTGAACTAAGTAAAGAAATACATACCTTGCTTGATGGGAGAATTGGCCGAGTTGATGTAGTTGGACAAGTTAACAGCCCAAATTTAAAAAAACACTGGTACTTTACTCTCTCTGATGGGGAGGCCAAAATCGATTGTTCTATGTGGGCCTCAAGAGTTTTATCTGGTCTTCAGTCAGCTCCGCCTGGTTGGAATCCAAAACAAGGCGATCAAGTTGTTATTCGTGGCACCGTAGGTCATTATTCTAAATTTGGAAAAACACAGCTTTACGTTGAGCGTATTAAGCCGTTTGGAGAGGAAAAAGGGAAGCTGCAACAAGAATTTGAGGCATACCTCAAAAAATGTAAAAATGCAGGTTGGTTTGACGAGGTTCACAAAAAGAAATTACCTCAGTATCCAAATAAAATTGCGGTCATTACAAGTAAAACATCTGCGGCTCTACAGGATGTGATTGCCAATGCACGAAAGCGAATGCCCAGTATTGAATTGCTTATTTTTGACACTCTTATGCAAGGGGAAAATTCGCCGGCATCTGTTATTCAAGCAATTCAATATATTGATTCAATTGCAAATCAAGAAGGTATTGATGCAATGATTGTGACTCGTGGCGGTGGTGGCTTAGAAGAGTTGTGGTCATTCAATGACCCCTCAGTGGTAGAAGCAGCATTTCACTGTGAAACACCACTGGTTGTTGCGATTGGACATGAATCTGATACGACAATCATAGAATTGGTAGCAGATTATCGCGCATCAACGCCAACTGCAGCAGTGGTTGCAGTAGCGCCTGATAAAAACGAATTGCTTCAGATGATTGAACACAACCAAATACGCATCTTGAATCGTCTGAATCAGTCGTTAGAACGGATGTTTCATAATGTAAAACGGACAGAAGCGTTAATGCTTTCAGGTATATCATCATTTATGCATCAGTCACTTATGCTGATAGCTGAGATGCAGGAGGTCCTTCTGACCAAACGGCCTCATGAAATTGTTCAAGTAAGGCAAAAGCGGTTATTATTGCTTCAGGCCCAATTCCAGACAGTTGCAGAGCGAGTCTTGGCGAAGAGATTGCAACGCCTTATTTCCCTAGAGGCAAAACTCAATTCCATTGGGCCAGAAGAAGTATTGAGGCGCGGATTTAGTTTGACAAAAGATTCTTCTGGCAAAATCATTCGTTCTATAGATAATATCCAAGAAGGGGATAACATAATGATTATCGTAAGTAACGGGACCATTGAGTCCGAGGTAAAGTGTACACATGAGTAAATCGAAGCAGCCTAATCCAGATGAAATGACTTTTGAGCAAGCAGTCGAAGAGCTTGACTCGATTGTTCAACGAATTGATAAGGGTGATGATGATCTTGAAATAATGATGGCTGAGCATAAGCGCGGCCAATTACTCATTGCAAGGTGTAAAAAACTGCTTGAAACAGCTCAGCAGCAAATTAAAACGATTGAAGCTGCTGATCTTCAATAATAAACTCTATAGGGAAAGGATTCCCATATTTGCTAATCTCTTCTGAACCAACCTTGAATGAATTGCTTTTTAAAGCGGCGCTACTTGAACATCTTCCGGCAGCTATATTTGTTTTTGTATTAGGCGCTTGTGTTGGTAGTTTTTTGAATGTGGTTAATTTTCGTTTGCCTCGTAATATGCGTCTTTTAGTTCCTCCTAGTAATTGTCCTTCGTGTAATCATCGGTTACGGTTTTTTAGAGAAAACCTTCCTATTATTGGTTGGCTCGCTATTCGAGGAAAGTGCAAATATTGTAAGTCGCGCGTGTCGTTGGAGTACCCACTCATCGAATTGATTACTGCAATGCTGTTTTTAGCAACGTATGCGATGTGTTACTGGATTCCAGTATCAACACCATTTTTAGGGGAGATTTTCGGTTCATGGTGGCATGTCAATGGCCTATTTAAAACGTTCCCAATGTTTCTTGCAGTAGTGACGATGATTGCTGGTTTACTTTCAATGACAGTAATTGATTCTCGGACGTATATCATTCCAATACAAATTCCTCTGTGTATGACATTGATTGCCTTTTTAGCAAATTTAGTTCAGCCAATGTTTATGCTTAGGCACACACCTTCAGAAGTTTGGCCATATCCACTTATTGATTGGTCTTGGGCAGGAGTCGCATTTGGTGGATTCGTAGGTGTGCTTATAACCTGCTTTTTGCTACGGCTAGGAGTGTTGAAATACAGTTTTGCGGATTATGACGACTTTGTGGAAGAGGGAGAGACTCTTGGTTTGTATCCTCATGCTCGTCGAGAAGTATGCAAAGAATTCTTGTCGCTTCTACCAATTATTTTAGGCGCTTTGATTGGTTTCCTCTGCTTTTATGAAAAAGGAATTCCCGCGTTGGGTGTGCAAGCTATTGCGGGAAGTATGCTTGGATATCTTGTTGGCGGAGGCCTTGTGTGGTGTATACGTATAGTCGGAACACTTGGCTTTGGTAAAGAGGCGATGGGTCTAGGGGATGTGCATTTATTAGCAGGAGTTGGCGCAGTAATCGGTTGGTGGGATCCAATATTAATTTTCTTTATTGCCCCATTTAGTGGATTGCTTTGGGCAGCATCGAGCACGGTTCTCGAGAAGATGGGGCGCAAACAAAGCGAAATACCCTATGGCCCTCACCTGGCTGTTGCTACATTAATCGTTATTTTTGCACGACCAGCGGTTGATTGGGTATGGGCAATCGTAATGCCCGGGGTATCAATGCCCGCGTCTCAAAAATTACAGGTTAACGATGTTTTAGACGATTTTACCTTTGAGGTGTCTTCTGCATTTCTCTTGGTTGAGTCCACGCAGAATGCGCCTAAGTTAAAAAATAAGGTATTTGAATTGACGAACGAACAAAAAAAGGTTTCAATACCAATAACACCACTACCCGTTGGATGCGGAAAAGAGAAACAGGATGTTTTTTTTTGAACTTTGGTGTTAGTCCTCTGACATGGAGAAAGGGCACGCATGATGCGAAAAAAAGTAATGATGGTAATCGCAGGATTGGCTGTTGGTTTTTCAATGGTTGGCTGTAGCGGCAATCTAGAAAAAGAAAACGCACTTCTTAAGAAAGAAAATGAAGAACTTCGTACGCAGTACAAAGAGTCTACAAATGCATTGCAGGCGGCTGATGATGACCTGCTTAGGACACAGGGTGATCTTCGAGCAGAGCAGGCTCACTCTGCTGAATTACAAACTGCGTTGGATACTCGGCCAGAAACAATTAGTATTTTTGAAAATATCAGCGGTGTTGATGTTTCAATGAGAGATAAAGATCTTGCGCTGACAGTTGCAAGTGACTTACTGTTTAATTCAGGTAGTGACACGCTAAAAAAATCGGCTAAGTCAACTCTATCTAGTGTTGCTGCTGCTTTGAACTCGACATATCCCAATCAATCAATTGTGATCATGGGGTATACAGATACTGATAAAATTCAGAAAAGTAATTTTAAAAGTAATTGGCATCTTGCTTTCGACCGCGCATGGTCAGTTCGTGATTACCTTGTCTCAAATGGTGTCAGCCAAAATCGAATTGCGATTGAAAGTTGGGGGCCGATTAAGCCGCTTGCCACCAAAGAAGCAAGCCGTCGTGTTGATATAGTTGTAGTAGACGAATAACAATATGTTCTAATATAAGCACGGCGAATAGATACTCTCTATTCGCCGTGTTTTTTAGTTGTCTCCTTGGTAAGATACTTATCCAATGGGTATTTACGATAGAGAATACGCTCGCCCGCAAAAGGGTGGTTTTGGATTTAGGCCAAAGCCGAATGATAAAATCACTGTAAACACTTGGCTAATAATTACTTGTGTCGCTGTATTTATGGTTGACCCATTCTTTGATATGTTTTTTAGAAAGTGGTTATATTTTTCAACAGATTATGCGATTTGGGGTAATCACTTTTGGCGTTTTATTGGGTTTCAATTTCTTCACGCAAATTTCCAGCATTTGCTGTTTAACATGATTGGCTTGTATTTCTTTGGCCCGTTGGTGGAACGTTTTTTAGGAGGTAAGCGCTATCTAGCATTTTATTTACTTTGTGGAATCTTCGGAGCGGTCTTGTATCTCATTTTGAATCTGGCTGGTTTTATATTTGGCGATAATATTCCAGGCCTTTTGTTCAATGATACTGCAACGCCTCTTGTTGGCGCCTCCGCAGGCGTCTTTGGTATTTTACTGGCAGGTGCTTATCTTGCGCCTAACATAAAAGTATTAGTATTTTTTATTCTTCCGATGCGACTCTCGACAATGGCGTATGCACTTGTTGGTTTTGCTTTATTTACAGTCCTTTTTGGGCAAAATAATGCTGGGGGAGAAGCAGCCCATTTGGGAGGAGCCGCTGCAGGCTGGTACTTTATTCGTAATGCGCATCACTTAAATGGTTTCTTTGATTTTCTCGGTAAAGCGGATCCAACTTCAAAACATTTTGCTTTGCGTGAGAAGAAGCAGAAGCATGGCGATGTTGATAGGATCTTAGATAAGATTCATCAGGACGGTTTGCAAAGCTTGACTCCAAAAGAGAAGAAAATACTTCATGAAGCTTCGCGTAAAAAGCGAGAGGATTCGTAATTGGCAAAGCCACTGGTGTTTGAAATAAAATGCAAGAGCAAGGAAAACAGTGCCCGCATTGGATTTGTTCATACTCCGCATGGTTCCTTTCAAACTCCGGCTTTCATGCCTGTTGGTACTAGAGGTTCGGTAAAAGGCTTAACTCCAGACCAAATACGGAGTACTGGATCTGAAATTATTTTAAATAATGCATACCACCTTATGCTTAGACCTGGTGATGAAGAGGTCCGAAAACTTGGCGGTGTTCATGATTTTATGAGATGGGATCGTCCAATTCTTACAGATAGTGGTGGCTATCAAGCGTGGTCAATGGCGGACATTAATAAAGTTGATGCAGATGGAGTTACGTTTAGATCAATTATTGATGGGTCAAAAATTCGTATGACACCGGAGAGGTCGATTGAAATTCAAAATAATCTGGGTGCAGACATTATTATGGCTTTCGATGATTGTCCTTCAAGTGTTGAACCTCAAGCGCAAAATTTAGTTAGACGTAGGCATGCACTTACAAGTCGAGATGGTGTTTTGACGGCGACAGAACACGAGGCACGACTTTTGCAATCACTCGATCGTACTGCGAGTTGGCTCGAACGATGTAACAACGCACATCAGCGCAAGGAGGATCAAGCGCTGTTCGGAATTGTTCAAGGTGGGACGAGTCTTGATCTTCGAAAAAGAAGCGTAGAACAAGTCTGTGGCGTTGATTTACCTGGTTACGCCATAGGTGGAGTCGCTGTTGGTGAGTCACCAACAAAAATCCAAGAAGTGGTCAAATTTACTGCAAACTTGCTTCCAGAAGAAAAACCTCGATATCTAATGGGTGTTGGATATGAGAGAGATTTAGTGTCTGCAACTGCTGCTGGAATGGATATGTTTGATTGTGTGCTTCCTACAAGAAATGGCCGAAATGGTCATGCTTTTACTCGAAATGGGCAGTTGCATCTTCGAAATGCCTGTTTTAAGCTTGATAAGAGGGTTCTTGAAGAAGGATGTTCTTGTGCCACATGCAGCGGTGGCTATAGCCGGGCCTACTTGAGGCACCTCTATATGGCGAAAGAAATGCTCTCGGGAATTCTAGTGAGTATTCATAACATTCACCACTTCCAATCATTGATGATGGACATACGGCTCGCTATACGGGATAATTCTTGGTCTGCACTGCCAAATCGATGGCCGGTGCTTTTGGATAAGTAATACCGCTTTGTAGGAATTTTATTGAGATGAACATACTATTTACAACTGACATTTTTAATCTATCAATACCTTGCCAGTTTGGTGCAGAAAATGAATCGCAAACTGCGGGAACCATTGAAGGCGCAGGGGCAACTATTGCAACTAATACAGAAGCGGCACCTAGTCCTTTCGGTGGTAACTTCTTCACAATGCTGATGTTATTACTTGTTTTTATGATTATCTTTAGTTTTTTCGGTGGCAGAAAACAAAAGAAGAGGCGAGCAGCAATGCTTGATTCATTACAAAAAAGAGATAAAGTCATTACTCGTGGCGGAGTTTTCGGCACGATAGTTGAAGTAAAGCCTGATCGAGTTGTTCTTAAAGTAGACGAATCGTCAAATACTCGTATGACCGTCTTGCGTGAGAGTGTGGAACAAGTAACAGCCGATAGTACAACTGAATAAAACCTTAATACATATCGTTCTTAATACTGAAAAATTTGGATTAATATAGTTATGCAGAATCTATTCTGGAAAATCATTTTAATAATCGCGCTCCTAGTTGGTTGCTTATTTGCAATAACTCCACCAGAGAAAAAAATACGGCTAGGCCGTGATTTAAGTGGTGGCGTAAGCCTTATCTATTCTGTTCGAATGGATGATGAAGTTGATAGGCAGGCAGTGCTATCGCAGACCATTGAAGTTTTGAAAGAACGAGTTAATCCAGAAGGTGTGTTTGATATTCAAATGACTCCTCTTGGCACCGATCGCATTGAAGTAGTAATGCCCTTGCCAAGCCCTGAAGTTAAAGAATTGGCTTCAACTTATAAGGGTTATCTAGTTGAACTGCTCGAGGATGCGGAGATAAAACCAGCGTCTCTGGATCAGGCACTTGCTGAGGGCAATGCATCAGCTCTTTTTGGAGGTGATGGTGACCGCGGGGCTCTCGTTACAAAAGTTCAATCGCTCTATAGCGAATTGAGTACGAAGACGGATGATCTTAACGCTGATCCTTCAAACGGAACTTTAGAACAAAATGTAGCTGATATTGAAATTGAATTTGAAGATGCACGTGAGCAGCTATTAGAAAATAGTCTTGAACTCAATGAAATCGTTCGTTTACTACAACTCTCTCCTCAAGGTGATCCATTAAGAGATGCTAGCAACAGAGTCATTCGAGATGATTCTGGTGAAGTATTACGTGGTCCAGCACCAAGAGACATCGCATTCGCTGAATTAAAAATAGCTTATTCGGCACTGGAAGAAAAATTAGACCAGTTGCTTGTCGCATACAACGAGTATCAAGACAAGCGTACTGGTTTTGATGACCCAGAAGATTTGATTCGAATGCTTCGAGGTGCAGGGGTTCTTGATTTTCGAATTGCTGTTCAAGAAGGAAAAGCAGAAGGTGTAGACGTAGCTGATTTGCGTTCACAACTTTCAGAGGTTGGTCCAGATAACACGGATTCAATAATTGCTCGTTGGTATCCAATCAACAACCTAGATCAATGGGTAGAAAACCCCGATCAATTGGCTGCGCTTATGGCTGATCCTAGGTCTTATCTTTCTAGTGGTGGAAGAAGTCTCGTTGCGGAAAGTTATGATGGTGGTATATACATCTTGTTGTATACCGATGACGCAAGAAGCATGACTCATACAAATGGCAATAAATGGTCTGTGACAAGTGCATATCAATCAGCAGATCAATTTGGTCGACCAGCAGTTGCATTCCGTCTCGATGGCTCAGGTGCTTCGCAGATGGGTCGTATGACAGGAGCTCATGTTAAGGAGCCGATGGCTATCGTACTTGACTCGCAAGTTTACACTGCACCAAATCTCAATTCTCAAATTAATGGCCAGGGGCAGATTACAGGTAGTTTCTCTACAAGTGAGATTCAATACTTGCTTCAAGTACTTGCTGCAGGCTCGTTAGAAGCACGCCTTAGCTACGACCCCATTGCGGTGAACATTATTGGTCCAACCATTGGTGTTGATAACTTAGGTAGGGGGTTGTCAGCACTTGGATGGTCTGTTGTCGCAGTTATTGTGTTTATGTTGTTGTACTACATGTCAGCAGGTCTTATTGCTGACTTTGCTCTTCTTGCTAACGGTGTGATTATTTTTGGCATCATGGCGCTGATTGATGGTACGTTTACATTGCCTGGATTAGCCGGAGTTGTTTTGACAATGGGCATGGCTGTAGACGCCAATGTTCTCATTTATGAGCGGATTAGGGAGGAGCTTTCCGCTGGAGCTCGCGACCTTCGTGAAGCAGTTCGAGAAGGTTACAGTAAGGTCTACTCAACTATTATCGATGCAAACTTGACTAACCTCATTGTCTGCTTTGTGCTATACAGAACAGCTACGACAGAAGTAAAGGGCTTTGCTGTAACGCTTTCAATTGGTATTGTTGCAACACTCTTTACTTCACTATTTGTTACTCGAGTTATCTTTGAACTCTACACGAATGTAATTGGAGCAAGAAAACTCCCCATGCTCCCAACAGTTGTTCCTGCAGTAGCACGTCTTCTTCACCCAGCAGTTGACTGGATAAGCTTGAGGAAGGTATTTTGGACGCTTAGCG
>Ga0163179_10000264_pt1 | contig 36739 bp, 25 predicted proteins | sample AtlANTMetagenome_FD_109643 | JGI IMG/M metagenome (GOLD analysis project Ga0163179, IMG submission 109643) | Marine eukaryotic phytoplankton communities from the Atlantic Ocean - Atlantic ANT 2 Metagenome | ecosystem: Environmental > Aquatic > Marine > Oceanic | place: North Atlantic Ocean... | reverse complement strand
TGCCCTGGGGAGGTCTGCCCTGGGGAGGTCTGCCCTGGGGAGGTCTGCCCTGGGGAGGTCGTTGTCCCTCGGGGGGGCGCTGCCCTTGCGGGGAGCGTCGCATTTCCTCCAGACGCTGGAGGCGGCGCTCGATGTGGGAGAGGCGCTCCTCGAGGCGCCTGAGGAAGTGATGCAATTCCGCTTCATGCTCGCGGTGGTGGTTGCGGTCTCCCTCGCGGTGTTGCCTACGGTCTCCCTCGCGGTGGTGGTCGCGGTCTCCCTCGCGGTGGTCACGGTCTCCCTCGCGGTGGTGGTCGCGGTTTCCCTCATGGTGGTGGTCGCGGTTTCCCTCATGGTGGTGGTCGCGGTTTCCCTCATGGTGGCGTTCGCGGTCTCCCTCATGGTGGCGTTCGCGGTCTCCCTCATGGTGGCGTTCGCGGTCTCCCTCATGGTGGCGTTCGCGGTCTCCCTCGCGGTGGTCACGGTCTCCCTCGCGGTGGTGGTCGCGGTCTCCCTCGCGGTGGCGGTCGCGGTCTCCCTCGTGGTGGCGCTCGCGGTTGTCTTCATGGTGTTCACGCTCGTCCCGGCGGCGTTGTTCGTGCTCACGACGTTCGCCTTGGCCGGCCCGCTTGCCCGCGCCTTGGCCGGCCCGCTTGCCCGCGTCTTGGCCGGCCCGCTTGCCCGCGTCTTGGCCGGCTCGCTTACGTTCGTGATGATCAGCCACGGCGGGGAGGCAGAGAGCGCTGAGGAGGGTGAGGATGAGCAGAGTTTTCATGGTTTGGTGGTATTGGTCCGGGGTAGGCCGACGGGATTAGGGGCCGCCGTCCAGGAAATTCTCGAGGGAGAAGCCTTCCCCTATTTGCGGCCTGAGCGGCTGGTTTGCAACTAAATGAAGGGCCTGAAGGGGCCTTTTTCTCCCGGGAACTCTGGAAACCGGCTGTCGCCGGGCAGTGCGAACGAATTGGCTTCCGCCTTTTGGATTGGCCACGAATACTTCCGCCCATGAGACCGCTCGTTCTCCTCCCTGCTGCTGTCCTAGTCCTGCTGGCTGCGAATGCTTGCGCGGAAAAACCCAATATTCTCTTCATTTTTGCGGATGATATGACCTTTGATCACGTGGCTGCACTTGGTCATGGGGAGGTGGAGACTCCCCACCTGGACCGGCTCGTCAGGGGGGGGACAACCTTCACCCATGCCTATAACCCGGGTTCCTGGAGCGGGGCCGTTTGTGTCGCCAGCCGGCATATGCTGATGACCGGTCGTCAACTGTGGAATGCGCACAAGGTGGCCAACCAGAAAGGCATGGCGCAGTTCCATAAGGCCAAGACGACATGGCCGCAGCTGCTGGAGAGCGCTGGCTACAAGACCTACATGTCGGGGAAGTGGCATGTAAGGATTGGAGCCGACAAACTCTTCAACGTCGCGAGGCATGTGCGTCCGGGAATGCCGCGGTCTGTGAAAAAGGCCTATAATCGCCCTCTGGAAGGAAAGCCCGATCCCTGGGATCCCGCCGATAAGTCGATCGGTGGATTCTGGGAAGGCGGTAAGCATTGGAGCGAGGTCCAGGCGGATGATGCGGTGGGATTCCTGCAGGAAGCAGAGAAGTCCGAGCAGCCCTTCTTCATCTACCTCGCTTTTAATGCGCCACACGATCCCCGGCAGGCTCCGCAGGAGTTCCTGGACAAGTATCCGGCGAACAAGGTCGAAATCCCGAAGAACTTCCTGCCACGCTATCCCTTCTGTAACGAGATTGGCAATCCGCACGGGCTGCGTGATGAGAACCTCGCACCCATGCCGAGGACGAAGCACTCGGTTCGGGTGCACCGGCGGGAATACTATGCGATCATCACCCACATGGATGCGCAGATCGGGCGTGTGCTTGATCAGTTGGAGAGGTCCGGCAAGGCGAAGAACACCTACGTTGTGTTTACGGCAGACCACGGGTTGGCAGTAGGCCAGCACGGACTTTTCGGGAAACAGAACATGTATGATCATAGCGTGCGCGTGCCCTTCATGGTGACCGGGCCCGGAGTGGCAGCTGGGGCTGCCAATGCGTCACCCATTTACCTGCAGGACATCATTCCCACCTCGTTGGACTGGGCTGGAGCGAAGACCCCGGAGCACGTTCAGTTTGAGAGTATCCAGCCTCACCTTGAGGGAAGGGGTAAGAAGCGGGACTTCGTCTACGGGGCCTATCTCGGGGTGCAACGTTCAATTACCGCTGACGGGTACAAGCTGATTTACTACCCCAAGGCCAATCACCTGCTCCGCCTCTACAAGGTCTCCGAGGATCCTCACGAGACCACGGATCTCATGAAGACGGGCGGTCCTGCTGTCGAGGCCCTGGTGAACAGGCTTTGGAAGCGCCTGCAGGAGGTGCAGGGGCAATTTGGAGATACCCTAAAGTTGGAAAGGAAAAAATAGGCGAAGCGTGTGCTTGCCCATGCCTTTCACGGGGGAGAGCATTTTTCAGGATGTGAAGATCCTGGGATTTCCCTGGCCGGGCATTGACCCAGCCAGGGAGAGGCCAGCTCCTCAGAAGGAGAACTGGGCTCCGACCATGGTCCACCATTCCGTTGCAAGCTGGGGGCCATCGAGGTCCTGCCAGATGGGGGCCCCGATTTCGAGGGCGACGCGAGCCGGGGTGCCGGGAATGAGAGCATTGATTCCCAGAGATGCATCGAGGCGGGATCCTCCGCGGCGCTTGGGGTCAGCAGTCGGAACGGGCAGCGGTAGCAGGTCGGCATCTCTTCCCCGGATGTCTCCCCAGTCTGTCCCGCTCAGCCGCGCGGAGATGCTGAGATTCTCGGTAAGGCGGCGACTAGCCCAGGCCGTTGCACTCCAGGAGTTTCCAAGTCGGTAGCCTTCATCATTATCCGAAAGCAGGATCCGGGAGCCCACTTGTCCCCCCCAGCCCCAGTCCGCGCCCTGAGCGAGGTAGGTCAGAGTGGGGTTGAGGCCCCAGCTTCCGGCTCCCAGCTGCATGGGATATGGAAGGCGGGTGGTTCCGGGGCCGGGGATGAAGTCTTCCCTGTCCGTCTCCGCGGTGGGAAGCAGAAGACCGAGGCCAAGGTGGGCGCGGGTTGCGAGCTCAGTGCTCCGATTCTCCCAGAGCTGGTAAAGAGCGGCCACTGAAGAGTCTCCAAGGCCGGAGGATTCAGTTTGAAATTGCATCCCGTTGGCAAGATTCCGGTGGTTCATGGAGAGATCCACGAGATGGAACATCCCCATCAGGGTCAGGCGATCGTTGGGCGCATACATGGCTCCGATCATGTGCATCGTCATATCCATGTCCGTTGGGGCGACCCGGAAGGGAGCGGGAGGAGGGCCTGCGAAGGAGCCGTCCGGGACAGACCGGGTACCGTCGTAGTTCTGCTCCATGCGCATGAACATGTAGCGGTAGGAGAGCATGAATTCTCCCGCGCCGTGGGTATGATCTCCCATGACCCCGATTGGAGCGTGGCTGTCCGGCCGGCCGGGAGCCCAATGTTGATGTTGGGACGTTTCTTCCCCGGGGGAAGAGTTCGGCTCAATCCCGGGAAGAGGGCTGCCGTCGGGGCTATGAGCGAGGAGGAGAGGGGCACTGAGAAAAGAGATGAGAGTGGTATATTTCATGAGATTGGTTTGTTGAAAAATCTGGGAAAGAAAAGGGAGAGTAAGGCAGACCCCTGTCAGGGAGACTGCGTATCAGCCAGCCGCTGATCATGGCAGACAGGAGCACGTCCTGGCGCGGAGAAAAAACACGAGCCGTGGCACGTGATGGAGAGGACAGCTATGTCCTGCGTGGCGGGGGATGAGGGACGTCCTCGGACCAGGGTGTCGCTCCGGTCTCGGAGCACGGGTGGAGGGGCCGGAAGGTGAGAAGCAGGTAAGAGATGCGTGATTCTTCAATTGAGCCCGAGGCCAGAAACTTGCCGAGGCTGGATGTTACTGGAGCGACGCCCTTCTGATCACTGCTGTCGCTGCGCTCGGCCTGAATCAGGGTGCAGATCGTGCAGGGGTGTTGCCCGGAAAAGGTGTTCGAGATGGAGGCGGCCAGACCCATGGCGGGTGCCCGGGAGTGGATCATCGCGAGCCAGGCAGCCGATTGACCGACCAGGAGGTGGGCTTCAACCACGACGAGGGCCGAGAGGAGGCAGAGGAGGCGTGCCAGGATCTTGAGCACAGGAGGAAGGAGTGGTCGAAGAGGGTGGACTTGTCAAGGCGGGTGGATAGGTTCCAAACATGCCGATTGATGTAGACTTGCTTGGGCGAATCTGTCGCGAACCGGGTGCACCCGGGTTTGAAACGCGCATCCGGAACTTGGTGTTGGAGGAACTGGAAGGCCTGGCAGACGAGGTTCGCGTCGATGCCATTGGAAATGTCGTGGCGTTCAAGAAAGGAAAATCCTCCAAGAAGAAGTCCATGGCGGCGGCGCACATGGACGAGATAGGTTTTATCGTCACGCACATCGATAAAGATGGGTTCCTGCGCTTTAATCCTCTTGGAGGATTCGATCCCAAGACGCTGACTTCGCAGCGGGTCCTTGTGCACGGGCGGGAAGACCTTATCGGGGTGATGGGATCGAAGCCTATCCACATCATGACCCCGGAGGAGCGCAACAAGCCGCCGAGGCTGGACGAATATTTCATCGACCTCGGACTGGCCAGGAGCAAGGTGGAGAAGCTGGTGGCTGTGGGTGATCCTATTACCCGGGAGCGGGAACTGGTGGAGATGGGGAATTGCGTTAACGTGAAGTCGTTGGACAATCGAGCCTCGGTGTTCCTGCTGATTGAGACCTTGCGTGCATTAAAGAAGAGCCGCCGCAAGCCCGCCTACGACTTTTATGGAGTCTTTACGGTGCAGGAAGAGGTCGGCTTGCGCGGAGCTCAGGCGTCCACTCTCGAGATTCAACCAGACTTCAGTTTCGGCCTGGATACGACGATCGCCTATGACACTCCGGGAGCAAGGCCGCAGGAGCAATGTACCAGGCTGGGAGATGGTGTTGCTATCAAGATCATGGATGCGTCCGTGATCTGTGACTACCGCATGGTTGAGTTCATGAAGTCCGTCGCGGCTGGCAAGAAGGTCCGATGGCAACCGGAAATTCTGCGGGCAGGGGGTACGGACACCGCGTCCTTACAGAAGATGACCCCGGGAGGGTCGATTGCAGGAGCGGTCTCCTTGCCGACCCGGCATATCCATCAGGTGATCGAAATGTGCCACAAGCAGGATATCGCCGATGCCATCAGGCTCCTGGCTGCCTGCGTGTGTGAACTCGATAAGCACGACTGGGCGTTCTGAAGAGTGGCGCAGCCTGGGGCAGAGGGAGGGGCTGTCCCCCTTGGGGAAACCTGAGAACAGGTGCCGGTGCGGCGGCAGGGTCAAACAGCTTTTTCAACAGGGCACTCAATTCATCTTCCGTCGGGTGGCGAAGAAGAGGAGCGCGAGGCCACCCAGTCCGGCCAGGAGGGTGGCGGTGGGTTCGGGGATCATGGAAGAGGGTTCCTCCACTTCCACCCGTCCAACCTTGGTTGGAGTCTCCGGGAGACTATTGGGAGCCTCGTCTGCAAGAGAGGTGCTCGCAATGGCCGCGAAGAAGGCGGAAAGCAATAGGATTGAGCGCATTTGACGGGCTATCGGAGGCAGGTTCTTCGACAAATGGTGGATTACCAGAACGCGGAGCGATTGCGATTAAAAAGGGTCTAACCGTTAATATGTGTAAGAAATCAAATTTTTTGAAAGTGATAACCTCAGGAAAGGAAGCCTTGAAGCCTTGGCCGGGGCATTGGAGGGAACACGAAGCCCCATGTTTTTGGAAATTGGGGGTATCTGGGGCCATGGCCGGGCAGACAGCATATTTTTTCGCCGGATTCCTGTAACATAATGCCTGTTAGAAAGTGGCCGTTGAGGCTTTGAATTAAACGGATTGGGGGGTACGCAAGAAAAAAGTGGGGTGGCAGCAAATTGAGCAAAAGCGCTACATGTTGTGGTGTTAATAATTTGAGCATACAATATGGACAAGATTCCGTTGACGGAAGTCGCAGACACGCATTAGTCTCGCCATCGCTGTTTCACGCCGCAGAACCGCTTAGGAAAATCAAAATAATCACAGAAACTGCGTAAGTTTACCCACCCACACATCATGTCGGAAACCACCACAGTGCAAATCGGGGATCGGACCTTCGTGCTCGATCGGGAGAAGGCGGAGGAGGCCTTTGCGTCCAAGCGGGTCATCAATGGGAAGGAAACGATGTTCTTCAACATCCTGCCGCTGAAGTACCAGTGGGCCTACGATCTCTACAAGACGATGAAGAACAACCATTGGGAGCCGGAGGATATCCCAATGCAGAAGGACGTGGAGCAGTGGCGCGGGACTGATGAGATCACCGATGTGGAGCGTTGGATCGTCAAGATGGGCATTGGATATTTTTCGGCCGCGGAAGGCATCGTGGGAGACAATATCATGCACGTGGTGCGTGAACTGGTGACGGCCCCGGAACTCAAGCTGGTCCTGGGACGCCACGCGCACGAAGAGAACATTCATGCGGACTCTCTCGTTTACATGATCTCTTCCCTGGGGCTCAACCCGCACGAGTGCGAGGCCATGTTTGAGGATGTTCCTACGATTACTGCAAAGAACAATTTCCTGGTAAGCAACAGCCGGGCGCTGCGTCGTGATGTTGACCTGAGCGTCACCGAGAACAAGCAGGCTCTCGCCAAGAACATGTTCATGTTCGGGCAGGTGATGGAGGGGACGCAATTCTACGGTCTGTTCGGGATGATCCTGAGCCTCTACCGGCAGAACAAGTTCCCGGGAATCGGACAGATGTTCCGCTACACGCTGCGCGACGAGTCCAACCACATCAAGCTCCTGCGCAAACTCCTCAACGAACTGGTGGTGGAGAATCCCGATATCTGGACCGAGGAATTCCGCGCCGACCTCCGCGAGACGATGCGGCAGGGAATCGAACTGGAGAAGCAGTTCATCCGGGACTGCCTGCCAGTCGATGCCGTTGGATTGAATGCAGCCGATTTCGAGAAGTATATCGATTACATCGGTGACCGCAGGCTCGTGGACTGCCGTCTGGATCCCCTCCAGGAAAATGCTTCCAACCCGTTCCCGTGGCTGGCCGAAATGATGGACATCAAGAAGGAGCAGAACTTCTTCGAAGGTCGTGTCACGGAATACCAGAAGGCGTCCGCTCTCGAAACTGCCGGTTACTCGGACGAGGACCTCTAACACGTGATCGGGGTCCTGAGGTGCGAGGGGACACCAGCCTTTTCCGTTAAGGCTCCCCGGGCTGACGTCCTCGTTCCGTATCTGCCCCAGCATCCAGCCGATTGACCCACTCTCACTTCCGCTAAAACAGCTTTCTCAAAACTCACATCATGTATCGACCCATCACGCTCGAAGAAGACATCGCCCTGAAGCAGGTGATCGCGAGCCGTCACAACAGTGAGGCGGACGCGCACCGCTTCAACTGGCGAGAATCCATCGCTACCGAACACCGTGTGCCTATTCCGGAAATCATTGTAACCCGTGGAGCGGGGGAGGTGCAGTTTTCGCTTGCGGACGTTGCGGATACCATCGGGGAGGCGCTCACCGACCTGCTGCTCTCCCGAGAGGAACAGGAAGAACGGATTTTCAATGACGAGAACCGCAACTTTGTGACTGGTGTGGCCTTCAGTGTGGCGAAGAGCCTGATGCAACAGGTACAACGGGGCGGTACGATCAAGCTGAGCCAGAACGACCTTTATCTCCTCATTGAAAAAGCGCTCATTGAGGACGACGCGCACGACGTAGCTAAGTCCCTTGTCTTCGCGCGCAGCTTCGAGAAGAACGGAGAGATCGTAGTCAGCGAGGAACCGCATCCCATGCCGGTCCGCCTGATTCGCCGCAACGGTAATGTGGTCCCCTGGAGTGAGACCAAGATCGAGACTGCGGTGCGCAAGGCCTTTCTCGACTTGCGCAAGGACCCCGAGCCGGCCTCGCGCATTGCGCATGGGGTGACCCAGCGGGTCCGGGGGGGCGACTCGGCCTTCGTGCATATTGAGGACGTTCAGGATCTGGTGGAGGAAGAGCTGGGACGGCAGGGCCAGATTGCGGTCATGCGGGCCTACATGGCCTACCGCATCCAGCGGGCCGAGGTGCGCAAGATTCATCAGGCAGAGCACTCGGAGGATCCGAACCAGGATTCCATGGTGGTAGTCACCCGGGAGAACGGACAAAGCGACTTCTGGGACGGGACGGAGCTCAAGAAGCGTATCCAGTTCGGCATGATCGGGCTCGATCTCTGCCTGAGTGAGGAAGAGATCGAGTTTGAGCTGCGCCGCTCGGTCGGTGCCGAGATTTCTGCCGGCGAACTCCAGCGCACGATCATTCTCAATGCCAAGGCCCTGATCGAGAGAGATGCTGATTTCGCCAAGTTCGCGGCCCGCATTCTGCTCAGCTACATTTACGAGGAAGTCCTCGACTGGTCGATTCAGCGAGACGGGATTGCAGCCCTTAAGGCCGCCCACCAAGAGCAGTTCAAGCGCTACCTCAAGCACGGGGTGGCGATCAAGCGGCTCACTCCGGAGTTGCTTGATCGCTTCGACCTTGATCGTCTGGCTACGGCCTTCGATCCATCCGCCGATCTCGACTTCGACTACCTTGGGATTCAGACGCTCTATGACCGCTACCTGATCGTGGACAAGACGGCGGCCAAGCCACGCCGCGTCGAAACGCCACAGTTTTTCTGGATGCGGGTTTCGATGGGCCTCTTCAAGGCTGAGGAGCACAATCGTGAAGACTGGGTTATCCGCCTTTACCAGCTCTACAAGGGGCGCCGCTTCTGCTCCTCCACGCCCACTCTCTTCAATTCCGGCACCCTGCACTCCCAGCTCTCCTCCTGCTACCTCTACAAGGTCGATGACTCGATCGAGTCGATCATGCTCCGGGGAATATCGGAGAATGCCTTCCTCTCCAAGTGGGCGGGTGGACTGGGTGGGTCCTGGACCAGTGTGCGTGGGACGGGTGCCTATATTCAGGGCACCAACGGCGAGAGCCAGGGTGTCATTCCTTTTCTCAAGCTCCACAACGACCAGCTGGTGGCCGTGAACCAGGGTGGCAAGCGCCGCGGGTCAGGCTGTGCCTACCTCGAGAGCTGGCACAACGACATGGAGGACTTCCTCGAGTTGCGGGTGAATACTGGTGACGAACGCCGCCGGACGCATGACATGAACACCGCGAACTGGATTCCGGATCTCTTCATGAAGCGTATGGAGGCACGGGAGGACTGGACCCTCCTGAGGGCCAACGAGTGTCCTGATCTGCACGACCTCTACGGGAAGGCCTTCGAGCAGCGCTACCGGGAATACGAGGCGATGGCGGACGAGGGCAAGATCTGGAGTCGGAGGCTTCCGGCTATCGAGCTCTGGAAGAAGATGCTGAAAATGCTCTTCGAGACGGGACATCCCTGGATCACGTTCAAGGATCCCTGTAACCTGCGCAGCCCCCAGGATCACGTGGGCGTGATCCACTCCTCCAACCTCTGCACCGAGATCACCCTCAATACAAGCGAGGAAGAGACCGCGGTATGTAATCTCGGGTCGGTGGTGCTGGACACGCACGTGAACAAGGACGGCATGCTCGATCATGAGATGCTCCGCGAGACCATCACGGTGGCCATTCGCGCACTGGACAACGTGATCGATATCAACTTCTACCCGACCGATGCGGCGCGCACTGCCAACAGCAGGCACCGACCGATTGGTCTCGGTGTGATGGGCCTGCAGAACGCGCTTTTCAAGAAGAACCTCTCCTTCGCGAGCGAAGAGGCGGTGGCCTTCAACGATGAGTTCATGGAGGCAATCGCCTATTACGCCTACAGCTCGTCCAGTGACCTCGCTGCCGAGCGGGGCGCCTATTCAACCTATCGGGGTTCCAAGTGGGATCGTGGGATCCTGCCTCAGGATTCCCTGGATATCCTTCAGGATGAGCGCGGAGAGGAAGTGGCTGTTCCGCGGGGTGGTAAGATGGACTGGCGCCCCGTCCGGGACAAGATTCTCCAGAGTGGGATGCGCAACTCGAATGTTCTCGCCATTGCACCCACGGCCACGATTTCGAACATCATGGGAACCACCCCGTGTATCGAGCCCAATTACAAGAACCTGTTCGTGAAGAGCAACCTGAGCGGAGACTTCACGGTGCTGAATCGCCAGCTTGTGCAGGATCTCAAGGCCGAGGGATTGTGGACTTCCGAGATGCTGGATCAGCTCAAGTACTTCGACGGCGAACTGGGCGATATCGATGAAATGCCGGATCATCTCAAGCAGAAGCACCTCACGGTCTTCGGCATCGGTTACCAGCACATCATCGATGCGGCGGCCCGGCGCCAGAAGTGGATTGACCAGAGTCAGAGCGTCAACCTGTTCCTGGCGTCCCCGGATATGAAGACCCTGAGTCACATGTATCGCCACGCCTGGCGCACGGGGCTCAAGACCACTTACTACCTGCGTACCCTGCAGGCCAGCGACATCGAGAAGGCGACCGTGCAGGTGAAGAAGGAAGACGCCCCCCAGTCACAGGCCAGCGGGAAAAAGAATTACACTCCCGAGGAGCAGCATGCCTGCTCGATCGAGGCCATGATGAACGGTGGCGAGTGTGAGGCCTGCCAGTAGAGCGGCATCCGGATCCCTGCCAGAACCAGTGAGCAACCCATGCCGGTAACGGGGCGGGTTGTCCGCCGTCAAGGTTCCCAGAAGGGTGACTTTGGCGCCAGGGAGATGGATGTTGAGTGAAGTGAGTTTGCTCAAATCGTGGTTCTCCTGCCTGTTGTGCGTGGCTTTGCCTCCCCGGCACACAACCCTTTCACCTTGTTTGTAAAGAAGCCTTTTGTTAAGCTGGAGCGGTATGCAGGCACACAAATCCTTGTCCGGTCACTGCCTCTTGGGTTTGCGCCCGCCTGTCCTCGTGTTTTTTCTGGGCGCGCTGTTCCTGGCAGGTCTGTCTCCCTCGAGCATTGGTGAGGATTCCCCGAACGTAATCCTTATTCTGGTTGATGACATGGGGTGGGATGTTGCTGCTTTGGGGCATCCGCATGTCAAGACTCCTCATCTAGACCGGATGGTAGAGGAGGGCCGCACCTTCGAGAACTATTACGTAGCCTCGCCGGTTTGTTCGCCAACCAGAGTTTCTTTCATGACGGGCATTCATCCTTCGCGCCTTGGAATTCATGATTATCTCTCCTCCACCCTGCGGCAGAATTGGCGACGTGGCATGCCCAACGCCCTCGATCCCGCGGTGGTGACAGTGAATGACATAGCCAAGAGGGCAGGTTATCTTACCGGGCATTTTGGAAAGGAGCATATTGACCGCGACCCAGCCGTAACGATGAAGGACTACGGTGTGGATGTTTCTCGTCTTTATTGGGCCAATTCAGCCAATTTCCGATCGTATTCCTCGTTTTACTGTGTGGACGAAGCAACGGAGTTTATAGATCAACGGGGAGATAAGCCCTTTTATATCAATCTCTGGTTTTTTCAGATGCATCGTCCGGTGGTTGCCAGTTCTGCCCAAAAGCAGGTTTATGAAGGCGAGTTGTTCCCGGCAGAAGACTTCACGGGAAGGATGCGTGAATACGCGGAGATGATGAAGGAGAGCGTAGAGGCGGCGGCGGGCGAAGAGGCGACGGATGACGAAGAGGCGACGGATGGCGAAGAGGCGACGGATGACGAAGAGGCGACGGATGACGAAGAGATAATGGGAAGTGAAGAACGCTTCCTGAATTACAACGGTGTGATGACTACCGTCGATGCTGCAATAGGCAGGCTCTTTGCTCACCTCGAGTCCGAGGGGCTGGCGGATAAAACCTTGATTCTGGTTACGAGTGACAACGGGCCCGAAGATTACCGAATGCAAAACAATGCAATCCCGGGAGCTGGAAGTCAGGGCAGATTTCGAGGACGGAAACGCAGCCTCTACGAGGGTGGTGTCCGCTTGCCCTGCATCGCACGGTGGCCCGACCAGATCCCGGCGGGGACGGTAGATAGGACTACGGTCATGAGCTCGCTGGACTGGTTGCCCACGGTCTGCGCTTTGATGGGAGAAGAGCTACCCCCCAACATTGATGGGGAAAACATGCTTGGAGCACTGAAGGGACAGCCCGTGGAGCGTGCCCGGCCATTGATCTGGGAGTTCCGAGCTGAGGCCTTGGGACCAGTCAACGACGCTCCACGCTGGGCCACCCGTGCCGGGCATTGGAAAATGCTCTGGGAATCCGCCGACGTGAAGGAGGGCAGTCCTGAACGGCTGGAGCTATACGATCTGCAGGCTGATCCGGAGGAGCGCAATGACTTGGCGGGGACGCAGCCGGAAGTGGAGGAGGCCCTGCTGGCAGATATTCAATCCTTTGAAGCCTCCCTCGGGGGAAGAGCGGCCGTGGTCACGGTGCATCCCGTCCCGGAGCTCCTTCCGAGCAGCGGCGAATCGGCTCACCTGCGGGTGGAGGCGGAAGGCACCCCTGCGCCAACCTATCGTTGGTATCGTGATGGAGTTGCCCTCGAGGATGGGCCGCGCATCACCGGGGCTGGATCTCATATGCTCGTTCTTGATCAGCTGACTCTGGAAGATACGGGAGAGTTTTATTGCCAAGTGATGAATGCTAACGGGGGGAGCATTACCAGAAGTAACTCGAGCCGGATTTATGTGCAGGAGGCACCATCAGTGACGAGTAATCCCTCTCCGCGGTATGTGTGGGAGGGGGGAGTGGCCACCTTCTCCGTCGCGGTGAGAGGAAGTGGCCCGCTCAGCTACCAATGGTACCGGGGTGGGGTTCCCTTGGAGGATGAGAATGGGGTAAGTGGAGCGGAGGAATCTACCTTGACCCTCACGGGCCTTAACGCCCCACTTGATGAGCGAGGGGCTGCAGGTTACTCCTGTCGGATCGAGAACCTGGCTGGTTTCGCGTATTCGCGAACGGCCTCACTCTTCGTATCAAGGGAGGGGGAAGAAACCTTCGATTCCTGGATCGCTTTATACTCTGAAGATGAGATCCCCGAGGGCAGCTACTTGACGGACCGCGATGGCGATGGGTGGACAGACTTCCTCGAGTTTGCCGGGGTCTCGGACCCCACTGCGTTCCAGCGCCGGCCACGGTTTGCGGTAAGGGAGGATGAAGGTGGGCTGGAATTATCCTACGATCGCTGGCGGGGAGGGACGGAGATGGGATTCGGCAGTTATGAGACACCATCGCTCAGCTACGACGTGGAAGTGTGGGAACAGGACCAATGGGTTCCGCTCCTGGAATTGCTCATGCTGGATCGCAGGGAGGTGAATGCGGAGGGCAGTGGAGAGCGGGTCTACTATCGCAGCAATCTCCCGGCGGATCGGCGTTCGCTGCTGTTCCGGCTCCGGGTGACGCAAAAATAGGGTTTGGCTTGTCAGGGGAGGGACTCATGGGATTTGCTGCCCGGAGCAATTATGAAAAGCCGCCTGTTCACTCCTGCTTCCGTCCTCGCCTTTGCCGTCGCATCCTTCCTCCCGGGGAACCTGCCCGCCGAGGAGTTTCACGAGACTCTTACTGACACGTCGACCAACACCTGGGTGGAGAGCTTTTCCATCGACGGTGGTCCGACCAAGTCGGGGAACTTAGCCTGGTCGGTGCGCAAGTACACCCTGCGTGGAGGAAAGCAGGATGGAGTGGACGTAGTTGAAGTCAACAATGGCAGGCTGCGCTTCACGGTCGTTCCCACTCGTGGAATGAATGTGCATGAACTCTACTGCGGGGATATCAGGCTGGGATGGAACTCCCCGGTCACTGAGCTCGTCAACCCGCTTTTCATCAATCCGGCTGACAGAGGCGGTCTCGGCTGGCTGGACGGGTTCAACGAGTGGATGACACGCTGCGGGTACGAGTTTGCGGGGCATCCGGGTGAGGACGATGGTCGTCTGCTCAGCCTGCACGGCAAGGCCTCCAACCTGCCGGCCTCCAAGGTCGAGGTCTTTCTCAAGGACAACCGGCTTCACGTGCGGGGCCGGGTGGAAGAAAAAATGTTCAAGTTCGTGAACCTGGAAATGGTGACCGACATTTCTACCGAGCTCGGGAGTACATCGGTGTGCTTTGACGATACCCTGACGAATCTTGGATCCAACCCCCAGGAGTTTGAAATCATCTACCACGCCAACTACGGGGAGCCTCTTCTTGAGAAGGGTTCACGCTTCCTTGCACCCATCAAGAGCGTGACGCCCTTTGACGAGCGGGCGGCCGGGGAGATGAAGGATCTCCATGTCTATTACGCACCTACCAAGGACTACGGGGAGACAGTCTACTGCATGGAACTCAATGCCGGAGCGGACGGTCGGACGACGGTGATGCTGCACAATTCCGACAGCTCCCGCGGGGTGGCGATGTCCTACAACGTGGACAGCTTGCCATTCTTTACCCTCTGGAAGAACACCGACGTGGGCGAGAAGGGCTATGTGACAGGCCTGGAGCCCGGCTCGGGCTATCCCTACAATCGTTCAGTGGAACGTGAACGAGGCCGCCTGACGAAGATCCCGGCAGGCAAGGCGAAAAAGTTTCTGGTGGAGGTGGATGTCCTGACTGATGAGGCAGCGGTGCAGAAGACCGCGACGGCGATCGGGAAGATCCAAGGCGGGAGGAAGACCACTGTGAACGACAAGCCGGAGGAGTAAGAAGGCTCGGGGGCTGCGCGCGGCCTCTTTCCTGTTGGGAGCCCTCGATGGCTGAGCGTGTGGTTGGGGCGCTCTGTTCTGAGTCTGACCCTTTTGGGGGGGATTGCGAAGTGTGGTCTACCCTGCTCCGTCTCCCCGCTGACTGGAGTAGCTAATGGCTCGAAATGGCTCCAAGGTCCCTTTTTTCATGGGTTTTCCCCATCAAATGGACGGAGTAAATTCTTGCCTCGGCGGCAGAGGGAGAGAATACTTCGTGCATACAGAGATTTTGCTGGCGCTGAGCAGCTGTCTCGTATGTATAATGCGAATACGCTGATCCATGAACACGCATGCTGTTATGAAAAACATTTCGCGAAAAGGGCGCAAGGGCTTCTCCCTCATCACGACCGTCACGATCTTGGTGCTTCTCTCCCTGATCGCGGTCGGTCTCCTGTCCTTGTCGGCCGTCACGGTCCGAAGCAGTACGGCGGAGTTGGCCCAACTGGAAGCCCGGGCGAACGCGCGCCTCGCCCTGATGGTCGCGATTGGCGAACTGCAAATGAACCTGGGACCGGACCAGAGGGTTTCGGCAGAAGCGGGAATTCTGGATGAGGACCCTGACCCGCTGGGAGCGGAGGGAATCCAGGGCGTGAAACATCCCCACTGGGTGGGTGTGTGGACTACCGAGTGGGTTCCTCCCGGGAGTGACGGCGAAAACAAGTCTCCCTGGGTTCGTAGTGATGAGGAAGGGGGCCTGAGTGATCAGCGCTTTACCGGGGCAGCGGGTAAAACCTTTGACCGGGAGCGGGACGTTCTCAGTTATCTGGTCAGTGGAAATGAAGGTGGCCGGGCTGAGCTTGGCGTGGACCTCATTGAGGCCCTGGCATGGAACGGGGAGGATCAGGTAGAGTTGGTTGCTGATGGGACGGTAAGTACGACGGAGGAGTATGTGGTCGCCCCGCGGGTGGCCACCAGGGATGATTACGGCCGAGAAACCGGAGGCTACGCATACTGGATCGGAGATCTCGGGGTGCGGGCGAACGTGGGACTTGTGGATGCCTACGCGCTGGACGATCCGGCTCGGGGTCAGAATGCAGATGGGATGGAGCGCATTCTCAATGCGCAGGACACCTCTGCCAAGGAACTGGATGGGATCAATGACGACCTCGATCATGCGGATGTGCGCAAGTTGGTTTCCCGCAAGACCGTCGAACTGACGGACGGCCCGCCGAGCCGGGAGAACGCCCTGAGGAAGAAGAAGGCTTTCCACCACATGACCACGCAGTCGAAGTCGGTCCTCTGCAATGTGCGGCAAGGTGGCCTCCTGCGGGATCTCACGGCCTATATCCACAGCCGGGGAACGATCCGTGGGCTTCAGGCGGACGGGCGAACGGTCTCCCAGGGGATCGATGATCTCGACAACATGATCGGTCCGGCCAACGCCAGCATGGCGGACGAACAGGGAACGACCTGGGGAGAGACCAAGTATCGCGATATCGCGCCCACCTTCGCCCTGGTGCGAAACTGGGCCCAGGCGGCCCGGCGCACTGCTTATGATGACCGCGAAGCAACCATGGTCGATCCAGCGCCTCCGAGCCGGGAGGATATCGCCAAGGGCACCCTGCGGGGGATGAACGATGGAGTGAACGTGTATGATGGCGGCAATCTGCGCCCGGCCTCCTTTCTCCCCTTCATCCAGCCCAACCTCTTCCCGGTCATGACGGAAGCTTCGGTCTATTACAACCTGGCAACCTACCCGCAGAATGAGCGGGACCGCAATTCGAAGCATACTCTCCGGGTCTGTGTGTATCCCCGCGTCTCGCTGTGGAACCCCTACAACGTGGAACTCAAGCTCCACAACATGGTGGCCACCATTTTCGTGAACGGGAACAAGGATGTGAGGGTCACCTATTCCGATCGCACTCAGTCGAATCCGGGGCAGGTGCCGATCCCCTTTGGACGTGGATCGACCAAGGTGGGGGCCAAGGCGAGCGGGAGCGATCCGAGTCCCGGTCACTATGTCGGCTGGGTCCTGATGAAGTTACTTCCGACCACGATGGCTCCCGGCGAAACGCTGGTCTTCAGCCCGATGCGCACTGCCGAGTATCAGCTCTACCAGATTGACCGTAATGTGCTCTCCTCCCAAGTGGCGCCGGACCCGAGCCGCTACTTCTGGCAGGACATGAACTATCAGCATGACAAGAAGCCGATCAGCTTCACCGAGTTTCCCGGCCCGGGTAATCAGTCAGGTGGGGACAACTACATGATGTCCCTCAAGAGCGCCGGCCGCATGCGCAGCTTCAATGACTCCCAGTTCAACTCGATGCAGTCGATTGTCTACGCGAACACCTCGCTGCAGGCGGGAGGTAGTGACGAACTTCCGGTGCAGTGGTCGACCGCACGGGGACGGCAGCCGGAGCCGCGGGTCCACAGCCTTGCGAACAGCCGTGCGGCCCTGGATGGCACGGCCATTCCCGATACCCGGACGCGGGACGGATTCCGGCTTCGCTGGTGGGATGAGCACCGCTCCAACATGCTGGGCTCGGGACAGCTGCGGAGAGATCCCCAGCACCTGAAGAGCTCTGTGATTGGGACGTGGAATCCGCGGGCAGCCTATTTCTGTCGCAATCCTTGGGACAACGTGACGGATCTTCCTCCACACTTCTACGGGGTGTATACCCGCGATCTGTTCGATCAACGGGTGAGCTGGCAGAACATGATGCCTCGTTCGGTCGATGGCCGGCAGGTCAGCTGGCCCTTCGGGGACCCCCTCAGCGCGCCGGATGACGGCGTGGTGCTTTTCGAAGTGCCCCGGGAAGAGACCGGAATACCCTCCCTCGGTTACCTGCGTCACCTGAAGCTTTCCGAGTTCGGTTGGCATCCCTCCTATGCGGTCGGCAACTCCCTTGTCGATCCCCGGGTCGGGCGGCAGTATACCAGCCCCGTGCTGGCGACCTCCCGCGAGAAGGCCCGTAACGGGTGGAACCAGTATCTCTTCGGCCATCAGGGAGGGAGAACCTCGGGACGGGGAGGAGACTACTGGGCCATGCTCACCCGCCAGATCCTGTTCAATCGTCCCGACGACCACTTCGTGGTTTACGACTTGAGCTATGAGACCAACTTCAACCTCTGGGACAATTTCTTCGTATCGACCGGCGACCCGGCGCGCAAGCTGGCGTTTATGGACAACCCGGAGGAGAACCCGCTGCCAAACGGGCGCTTTCAGCTGATCGGAACGGGAACCAACGTGAAGTCCGATGTGGTCAACTTCCACCGGGCCGCGACCCAGCTCTGGCTGAACGGTGGGTTCAACGTGAATTCCGTGAGTGTCGATGCCTGGAAGGCGGTCCTGGCCTCGGCCATGAATGCTGGTGCTGGCTATGCCAGTAAGGATGCGGTGCCCTTCCCACGGGTGATCAACCCGCCTAATGGAGAGTTTCTCAACGGCAACTGGGATGACGAGGAAGCAATGTCCGGCTTCCTTGCCATCGACGGTAGCGATGCCAGCGACAGTGATCTTGAGCGCCTGGCGCAGGAGATTGTGCGGGAGGTGAAGGAGCGGGCGCCCTTCTTCGGCCTTTCGGATTTCATCAACCGCCGTCTGGTTGACAGCGGGCACGGGGATGCGGGACCGATTGAGGCCGCTATCCAGCGTTCCGGCATCAATGAACAGTTCGATGAGAACGAGACTCTTCGAATTCCGAACACGGAGCGGGACAGGCTGGCCGACGTGACCTTCGACAACATGGCCGATGCCACACGCCTTGATCAGAGACTGAAGCCTGATTCGGTGGCTTGGGGGCTCCCCGGCTACCTGACTCAGGGAGATGTCGTGCAGGCGGTTGGATCCGCCCTCCGCCCAAGATCCGATAGTTTCCTGGTGCGCACCTACGGCGAATCCAAGAATGCGGAAGGCAAGGTGCTGGCGCGGGCCTGGTGCGAGGCGATTGTGCAGCGCACTCCTGAACCGGTGAACCCGGATCGCACGGGTATCAACCCGGTTGCCAAGAAGGATCCCGAGGATCTCGAGTTCGGCCGCCGCTTCAAGCTGGTCAGCTTTCGCTGGTTGAGTCCGGAAGAAGTATAACGACGCGCCGGAGTCGAATCATGCAGACCACGGACCGCGTTGGCCCGTGGTCTTTTTGTTTCACTGGTTTACTGGGCGAATGAATCTTCAGATGAACCCATGTCCGGAGTGATTGAGAGCGAGGAGGCCCTGGATGAGTTGCTCACCCGGCCGCGGCCTGCCCTGGTCGAGGCCATTCGAGAGGTGCGCAGTCCACTCGTCATCCTCGGTGCCGGCGGAAAGATGGGCCCGTCCCTCGCAGTCCTGGCCAAGCGAGCGGCCAAAAAAGCAGGCTACGAGCTGGATGTCATTGCGGTGAGCCGCTTCAGTAACCCGGACAAGAGGGCCTGGCTGCAGGCACGGGGGATTGAGACCGTGAGCGCGGACCTCCTTTCCGGGGTGAGGACGGAAAACCTTCCGGCGGCGGGTGATGTCCTCTACCTGGTTGGGCTGAAGTTTGGAACCATTGTCAACCCGGCCCTGACCTGGGCGATCAATACGGTAGCGCCTCTCCACGCGCTGGAGCGCTATGCGGGGCAGCGGGTGGTGGCGCTCTCCACTGGGAACGTATATCCGCTGAGTCCGATGCATGGCAGCGGTTCCGTGGAGGGCGATGCCCTCACCCCGGTCGGGGAGTATGCCAATGCTGCGGTGGCGCGTGAACGCCTCTTTGAATACGGCTCCCGGGAGGATGGGACTCATGTGGCACTGATGAGGTTGAATTACGCAACCGACCTGCGCTACGGAGTTCCAGTGGACCTGGCCTGGAAAGTGTGGCGAGGGGAGGCCATCGATCTGGCCAATGGAGCATTCAACTGCATCTGGCAGGGGGACGCCAACGAGCTGATTCTGCGCTCCTTTCCGTTGGCTCATTCACCCGCGCGGCCCTGGAATCTGACCTCGCCAGGGACGTATCAGGTGAGGAAAGTGGCGGCTCGCCTGGGCGAACTCCTGGGGCGGGAACCGATCTTCACGGGTGAAGAGGCACCTACCTCCCTGCTGAGCAATTCGCGCGCTCTCTGCTCCAGACTGGGGGAGCCCCCGACAAGCCTGGATATCATTCTGGAGCGGACGGCCCGTTGGGTGCGGGCGGGTGGGGTCACTCTCGGCAAGCCTACGCATTTCGAGGTTCGTGATGGGAGGTATTAAGGGAGTGGTGTCTGGAGGCGCTGAATGGGGACCATGTCCGGGGAAGAGTGGCGGAGGCACGTTTGGGTTTGACGGTGCTCGGCAGGTTGGGTGAGGATGGTCCGATGGTTATGATGCAACAGTTCTGGAGGGTGCTTTGCATGTCGGCCCTGCTGGTATCCCTCGCTGAAAGCCTCTGCGCCGAGGAGAAGCCGAGGGTATGGACCAGTGCAGACGGCCGCAAGTTGACCGGAACTCTGGAGGAGAAGGGCGACGATTGGATCAAGCTCAGGGTCAGGGGCAAGGTCTTCAGGTTGAACCTGGAAAAGCTCAGTCAGGAAGACCGTGAGTTTCTCAAGGATTACAAGATCAAGAAACCCCTTGCTGTAAGAACGGAGCTTAAGTCCACCAAGGATCCCGATCTCAAGAAGACCGACAAGACCCTGAACATTGAGTTCAGGAACATGGAGGAGAATCAGGAGCTTTACGTGCTGGTGATGTGGATTGGGAAGAAGAATTCCGATATCACGGGGGGAGACGTTGGAATCATGCAGCAGTTGGAGTGCTTTTATGGCCGGGATGGCGTCTACCCGCACAGGGCCAGTTTTTATGATAACCAGAAGGTGGGCGAATCCTACCGCGGGTGGGCGATCCGCGTGATGGACATGAAAGGGAGCATCCTGCTTGAGAGGGCGAGTGCAGATTCCCACCTGAGGTATTTGAAGGACGCCGTCACGCGGCAGGCTCCTGAGCGTCCTGAGGACGAGGCCCGGGAAGACAGAAAGTAGCAGGGCTGTTTCCCTGAAGCACTCCGAGCACCGCAGATACCAATGGGGCAGGTGCCGATGTCAGCGCGAACTGCAGGTGAACTGGCATTATGGATGCAGGGGATTGAAGGGAGCGCCAGGGTCCCTGCCAAAGGCCGGGTCAAGGGTGACTCCGGAGGGCTCCGCAGCCTTGACGATTCCAGAGATATGGACGACCTCTCCCACTTTACAGGCCTCGGCGGCGCGCCTGGATTTCCCAAAATCGGCAGTCACTCCATGTCCCAGTTGAACAATGCAATGATCGGGGTTGGAGGTGTCCACCGCACTCACCCTGCCGCGGACGCTGACCTTCCGCCCGAGGAAGTCCGGGGCAACGGCCGTGGCATGATGTGCCTCGAACTGTGCGGCGGGTTTCCCGTAGTCCATGATCCAGCCCTGGCACCCGATCAGGAGGCAGGTGAGAGACATGAGGGAAAGCCGGAGGATGGGGGAGGCGTTCATTAGGAATCAAAAGTAGTGCCGATTCCTCCCTCGAAGGGATCGAAAACCTGATCTTTTTATCGGCGCGGCCAATGCAGGACAAGGGTATCCTTGTGAGAGCGCGCCAGGCCGGTTAAATCATTCCCGGTCAACGTTTTTCAATTGTGCGCGTCTGCCTTCTAACCACACAGGACCTCGATGCGGATCCCTTTCCGTCCGATGACTGGCCCTGTGATCCACGGCCATACCTTCCGGAGGCGAAGTGGCATGTTGAACCTCTGGAGAAGAGGGACTCGGAGGAGGTCGTAGCCCGCTTGGCAATTGCGGGCGAGTTTGACCTGTTTTTTAATCTTTGCGATGGAGCGGCGGATGAGGACAAACCGGGAATCGAGGTGGTGGAGACCCTGGAACGGCTAGGCGTTCCCTTCACCGGGGCGACCTCGAACTATTACGAGCCAACTCGCCAGGAAATGAAGGAAGCCTGCCGGAAGGAGGGTATTGCAACTCCCGCGGCGGTGCTCGCCCGGAATGAGGATGACGTGAGCCGGGCGGCGGAAACCCTGCGCTTCCCTCTTTTCGTCAAGCACCACAACAGCTATGCGAGCGTGGGACTGAGCAGGCGTTCCCGGGTGCAGTCACCGGAGGGATTGAGCCAGCAGGCCAGCAAGATCATCAGGCGTTTTGGCGCTGCCCTGATTGAAGAGTATATCGCCGGAATGGAGTGTACCGTGCTCGTGGCGGAAAATCCCGATGACCCTTTGCGGCCTGTGAGCTATGTCCCCATGCAGTATCGCTTCCCGGAGGGCGAAGAGTTCAAGCACTCGGACCTGAAATGGGTTGATTATGATGCCTTGGCCTGCGTGCCCGTAGCAGACCGGGGCCTTGCCTCCCGCCTGCGGGAAGAGGCGGGCCGATTTTTCGTGGCGCTCGACGGGGCGGGCTTCGGGCGCTGCGATGTCCGTGTGGATGATCGCGGCACTCCTTACTTCCTCGAGATTAATCCAAACTGTGGCGTGTATTACCCCCTGACCGATCCCGGGAGTGCGGATCTCTGCCTGATGAATGACCCGGCCGGGCATGGGGGATTCACCAGGCAGTTGGTCCGGGCGGCACTGGCCCGCCATGCCCGGAGGGAAAAGCACTGAGGGCTGGCTCAGCTGTCCTTGGAGTTGAAGAAGATCTTCACGAAACCCATGCCCCGTTGTTCGTCGAACCCGCGCTCGAGGGCAGTTTCCTGAAATTCGGGAAGGAGCCGGACTTCCACGCCGGTGTCGAATTTCATGACGCCGCCGAGCTTTCGTTTCACCTTGTTGAGTTCGGCGGTCGTTATCGCGAAGTCATCAGCAATCGGTTGGCCACTCGCTTCCTCGAAGCGTGCCTTGTGCTCCTTGAAGCGGGCGACCATGTCGGGATCCCTGCGCAGGACCTCCTCCTCAAACTCCTGCATGCTGAAATGGTCGTGATTGTCAAAGAAGCTCATCGCCCGCTTGGCAGCCACCGTCTTGTCGGCGGCATCGTGTTCGCTGGACTCATCGCCGCTGCCGCCCTGCAGAAAGGAAACGGCCAGCCCGGCGACCTGGTTGGTGAGGAGTGAATCGTCGGTAATGAGGCGGACTCCCAGGAATTCCCGCAGCCAGAACCGGGAATGAGCACCGGCGCGATCGAAGGTCAGGACATGGTATCCGGTCTCTTCCCTGGTGTTGAGGATGAGGCAGCCCTTGTCGACCTTTTCAGGGTTGATGCCATGCTCCGTGGCGATGCGGAGGTCTCCCTCCTCGGAGGAGATGCTCAGGAACGGCTCGACCGTTTCCGCCTTGAGGATACACAGAGCCTCGGTGTCCTGACCCTCGACCTTGATATGGTTCACGCGTGCGATGCAGAGGTCGCCGGACTTGATATTGGGGTGATTTGATTTGGCGTAGAGCCGTTGAGCGATTTCGCAGCCCCTGGAGAGAAAGGAGTCCCCGTCGGCGAAGATGGCGCGGGCGCAGCAGTAGGTCTCGTTCTTGGAGAGGGAGGAATGATGGTCGAAGCAGTAGCCGGCGAGACTCCGGAATGGTTTGAGGAGGAGGCGAGTGAACAGTTCGCGGTCCGAGTCCTGAATCCGGCATACCTCGCGGGAAGTCTCGAGCGGTTGCTCCTGAAGTGGATTGCCTACCCGGGCGAGAACGACCTGGTCGGTGGTTGCCTTGTTAAAACGAATGCTGAGGGGCACGGGCGCACTTTAGAAGGCCCCTTCGGCGCCGCCACGTGAAAAGGAAGCAAGCAGTTCCCATCGTGCTCACAGGCTGTCCACAGGCAGAGGGTGCTGCACAGCCTGCCGAAGGTCGGATGGATAAGCCGGTTTCCGGCTGCAGGGTGGGTTTACTTGCTACCGGGTTGCTTGTTGGCGTTGACGCCGATCGGAGCCTGCGGCCAGGGCGTTTCCCCGGGAGCCCATTTCTTGGGCTGCTTTGCGCGCACGGCATCGACGTGCTCGACCAGCCATTCCGGAGGATTGGCATTTTCCTTGAGGCCGTAGATGTATGGAAGCGGAGGATCCATGAGAAGGGGCTTGTCCCCGAGAGGCGGGCGTTCGCGGTCCACTGCAGCGAGGCGGGCGGCAAGGCGCTTGACGACCTCGGGGTGCTCGCTGGCTACATCCTTCTTCTCGTAGGGGTCCCGCGCGATATTGAAGAGCATTTCACCCATGAGCTTCCAGTCGCCGCTGCGGATGGTCGGGACGCGGACACTGCCGGTAACCTCGAAGACGATCTCCCGGCGAGGGCTGGAAGCTCCCCTGAAGAGCATGGCACTCATGTCGAGGCTGTCCACCTTGGTCTCCTGCTTTGCGTTGGCGCCGGCCAGCTTTATGAAGGTCGAGTAGAAGTCGGCCACGAACATCATGCCATCATTGGAAGTGCCGGGCCTGGTATGCCCGGGCCAGCGCAGCAGGCAGGGCATCCGGACGCCGCCCTCGAAGGTTGTGTTCTTTGTGCCGCGCCACGGCTTGCTCATCGATTCGAGGACCGGGCCGTTGTCGTTGGCGAAGATAAAGAGAGTGTTTTCGCGGAAACCATGCTTGTCGATGGCCCTCGAAATCCGGCCCACCGCCTGATCCATGTTCCTGAGCATCGCATCGCGAATTTCAAGGGGGTCGTTCCTGTCTCCCTCGAATCCAGGAGGGGGGTTGAGGGGACCGTGGACGGCATTGAGAGGTACGAATAGAAAGAAGGGTTTGCGGGCCTTGGTGCGCCTGCGTTCCTGCTGGGCGATTACGCGCTCCGCCTCCGCGGCGAAGAGGTCGGTGGCGTAGCCCTCCTCCTGGAGAGGTTTCTGATTGCGGTGCCAGTCGTAGACTGCGAAGCGGGCCGGGGCGTTGTGCACAATCGTCTTTGTGTAGTAGTCGATGCCCCAGGCGTAGTGACCATACTGGTGCATGAATCCCTGCCCCATCGGGAGGTGCTCGTCGAGCCACTCTCCGAGGTGCCACTTGCCCACCAGGGCGGTGAAGTAGCCGGCCTCCCTGAGGGCCTCCGCGATAGTACGCTCCCTGGTGTCGAGTGCATGAATACGCCGGGTTGGCTCCCCGCGATCATTGTGTGCGAGGGTGAGACCGAGAGCCTTGAGGTAGCTGGGCTTTCCAAAGTCCTCGGATCGCCAGTCAGACCACGTCCGGAATGCGTAGCGGCCGGTGAGGAAGGCGCTGCGGGTGGGAGCGCAAACCGAGTGGGTGTAGAAGTGGGTGAGTTTGAGGCTCTCACTGGCGAGTTTGTCGAGATTCGGGGTGAGCCCCTTGGTGCCGCCGTTGAAGCCAGGCTGGTTCCAGCCCATGTCGTCAGAGAGGATGAAAACGATATTGGGTCGGCTTCCTGCTTCGCCCGCAGCACGACTGGGTGCAGAGCAAAACACCAGGACGAGGGCAATCGCAGGCAGGAGGCTGAGGATGTGCTTCATGGCGTGCATCAAAGAGAAGCGAGCGGCAGATTCAAGAGTGCAGTACGGGTTCTCCGCCAAAGGGAAAGGCCCGCCTTCGTAGAGAAGGGCGGGCCTGCTGATAAAACACTGGATCTGCTTTCCCGAGAAATCCGTTCTAGACGCTGAGATCGTATCCTTTGCGGGGATCAATAGTGACCCATTTGTTGGCTTCCTCGTGGTTGGTGAACTTCCGGGACTTGTCATCCCACTTCAGTTCAACGCCGGGAAATCGCAGTGCCACTGCGCCAAGGCCGAGGGCGGCGGACATTGGCGCCGAGTACATGAAGTTGCTACCGGGAGCATTGATATCTCCTTTCTTGGCGGCATCCACCCACTCCTTGTGGTGGTCGGTTCCCTTGAGCTTGCCGTGCTCGGTACGCCAGTGAGCAGCTTCCTTGTCGATGGCTTCCTTGTTGAACTTGTTACCCACCGCGATCGGGCGGGGCGTTCCGGCGTGGGAGCCTCCCATGGCCGACATCTTGCTACCCACGATCATGCAGCCGTTGCCACCGACATTGAGACGCGGATCGGCCCCGGAGGGGGGCTTGGGGCGCTTGCCGCCATCATACCATGTCATCTTGATGCCCTTTGGACACACCTTGTTGGGCGGGAACTGGAAGGTGATGGTTGACCACTTCGGATAGGCCACCCCGGCGGGAGCGGAGGCCTCCGCCACTATGGAGGTGGGCAGGCCCAGGTCGCAGGTCCAGAAGGCCGGATCCATGTTGTGGCAGGCCATGTCCCCCATCGCGCCGGCGCCGAAGTCCCACCAGCCCCGCCAGGCGAACGGCAGAAAGCCCTTGCCGTAGGGACGGGCTTCCATGGGGCCTACCCAGGAGTCCCAGTCGAGTCCCTCGGGGACGGGCGCCTCCGCGGGATACTCCTTCATGCCTTGCGGCCAGATGGGACGGTTCGACCACGAGTGCAGCTCAAGAACTTCCCCGAATGCTCCGTCATCCATCATTTTCTTCCATAGCTTGAGGCCGGACCCGGCATGTCCCTGGTTTCCCATCTGGGTGACAACCTTGTATTTCTTGGTGGCTTCGAGGAGTGCCATGCACTCACCGTAGGTGCGGGCGAGGGGCTTCTGGACGTAGACATGCTTGCCCAGCTTCATGGCGGCCAGAGCAGCGACTGCGTGGACGTGGTCGGGGGTGGAGACAACGACGGCGTCGATCTCATCCTTGTGCTTTGCGAGCATCTCCCGGTAGTCGGAGTAACGCGGGATGTCCTTGTAATTGTTGAAGTGTCCCTTGGCGCGGCCCGCGTCGACATCACACATGGCGATCAGCTTGCCTCCGCTGGAGACCGTGTTTCCGAGGTCACTGCTACCTTTTCCTCCGCAGCCTATCTGGGCGAAGCGGAGTGGTTTTCCGTGATGATCTCCGTAGACGAGTTCAGCGGATCCGAGGGTGGCGGCAGCGGCTGTGGTGGTGCCGAGGAATGCTCGGCGGCTGGGACGAGGCGATTGTTCAGAATTGGGCATGGGGAGCAATACACCCCTTTACAGGATGTCTTTCAAGAGGAAGAGAAGGTTTCAGGGGCGCGAGGTAGTCCCATTGTGGTGTCCGGGGTGCGGATCATCGTCCCTTGCCAAGGACGGGTGAGGCCGTTATGCAGTGTTCCACCTCCTGTCTGAGTCCTGTCATCGTAATGAAAAACATCCTTTTGGGGTCCCTGGTCCTGTCCTTCTGCTCTTCCGTCGCCCACGCGGAGTGGCATCAGTTTCGTGGTTCGGAGGGCCAGGGAGTTTCTTCGGCCAAGGACGTGCCTGTGAAGTGGGGTCTGCAAGACGGCGTGGCCTGGAAGAAAAAGCTGCCGGGCAAGGGGTGGTCTTCCCCGGTCATTGGAGAGGAGAAGATCCTGATGACGTTTTCCCGCGAGGAGGGCGAGCAGGTGACGCTTGGTGTAATAGCACTCGATGTCGGATCGGGGGAGGTGGTCTGGAATAAGGATCTCTTCACGCCGGCGTCCGACGAGGTCCGGAAGCGGCACTCCAAGAACGGACTTGCGAGCGCGACACCTTATCTCGAACGGGGTGTGGTCTACGCTCACTTCGGGCATATGGGAACAGCTGCTCTGAAATTGTCCGATGGGGACATAATCTGGAAAAAGCGTTTCCAGTACAAGCCGGTGCACGGAACGGGAAGTTCTCCGGTGGTGGTGGAGGGAATGATGGTCTTCAATGCGGACGGGGCTTCCGAGCCCGTGATTGCAGCTCTCGATTGCAAGAATGGCGAGGTGGCCTGGAAGACTCCCCGGGAGCAGGAGGTGAGGAAGACCTTCTCCTTCGGGACACCTCTCGTTCTCAGGATCGATGGACGCACGCAGGTCATCAGTCAGGCCAGTGGAAAGGTTGCGGCGTATGATCCGAGGGATGGCAGCGAGATATGGAAAGTGCGCTATGGAGAGGGCTACTCGGTCGTTCCCCGTCCGGTTTTCGCCAATGGCATGCTCTACGTGGCAACAGGTTTTGACCGTGCGTCTCTTCTGGCGATCCGGCCTCAGGCGGCCAAGGGGGATGTCACGGACACGCATGTTGTATTCAAGGAAAGCCGCTACATCCCGAAGACGCCAAGTTTCGTGGAGAGCGGAGGGTTTCTCTACCTGGTCGATGACACCGGTTCCCTGACCTGCCGTGATGCCAGGAGCGGGGAGATGAAATGGAGGGAAAAGATCCCCGGCAACTTCTCATCTTCGCCCATCCTCATAGGAAACAAGCTCTATCTCGCTACCGAGGACGGTGTGGTCTACGTGGCGGAAGTCTCTCCCCAGGGCAGTAAAATCGTTTTCGAGCTGGAGATGGAGGAACGGATCTTTGCCTCCCCTGCGGCGGTGGATAACGCTCTCTTCATTCGTTCCGAGGAGCATCTCTGGAAAATCGGAAAGTAGCGTCTGCACCGGCCTGCGGGAGAAAGGATCCGGGCACGCAGATCATTCTGCATCCCTCTGGACGCGATCATGAGAGGCTGACTTGCCGGCACGCGGGTAGCGACCGCGCTTCACCGATGTGCACGGACAGGCAGCGAGGGAGACTCTGACGCAGGGGGCGATCGGCACGTGCGCCCACGCTTTCCATGGATCCTGCCATGGACGCTTTTCCAGGGTCAGGCTTCCTAGGGTGTGCGCAGGTCGTGAGAGGAGTGGCTGGACTCCAGTTGCGGGGAAGGCGCCAGAGGGGAGGGGCCGCGGAGGCGTCGGCCTGCTATTCCGAGCTGCACTTCGCGAGCCTTCTTCCTTTCCCCGCGCAGGAGAACTCTCCAGAGGCGGGTTTGGCCGGTGGGTACGGAGTGGATCAGAATCAGGCTGTTGACCCCGGCGCTGGCAAGGTCCCCGCGGCCGGGCGTCGCGTCGCCGGTAGGGTGGGAGTGGAAGGTTCCGACGAGATCGGCCTGCTGAACACGGGCGAGCTCCCGCATGCGTCTTACGCTTTGAGCCGAGAGCTCGTAGGAGTGGGCGTGTCTGCTTTCGTTGTCAGCGAAGACCAGTTCGAGGGAGCCGTTGCCATCGAAAGGAAGGATGAGAGCTCCGCACACTTCGCGGTTTCCGTCCTGTTGAGCGCTCCCGGCCTCGTCCCGGAGACGGGTGCGCTGTTGCTCGGAGAGGCGGTATGCGGACTTGAACCAGCCCGGCACGACGTCAGCCTCCGGCCCGTTCGTCCGCTGACTGCCCTGGTTGGTCAGACAGGAGGTGGTAAGGGTGCAGAAGAGGGCGGGGAGCAGAAACAATTTCATGGGTCACCATTCCAAGACAGGGAGCGTCCGGTCCGCAAGGAAGGGCCCGTTCATCGGCGAGGGGTTTTGCGGGTAACCAGGCAGGATGCCGGAGGGCGAGGCCTGCTCATTGGTACTCGACGACGCCACCGATCACGCCGTTCCGGGCGTTGTGCGCACGCAGGTGGTCTTCCGCATGGCTGCGTTCAGGGGTCCAGTGTCCGGTCCAGTTGCCATTGACGGGACGGTAGCGCAGGTTTTCCCCGTCCTGCTCACTGGCAATAGCTGTCTCGCTGCGCTGCTCCTCACCGGTCGCGGCCGGGGTGGTGGCGCAGGAAGAGAGGAGGGGGCCGAGTGCCAGGGTGGTCAGTGCAAATGTGATTCTGGGAACTGCGGTTTTCACTCCGACCAGCCTACTCCGGGTGCGAACCGAGCATCAATCCCCATTTTGGGCAATGCCGTTCAGGATTCCCACAAAGATGGTCCCGGCCGAGGGCATCTTGCCTTCCTTTGATGGCTTCCCTCAGTTGAGAGCGGGGTCCGTCGGGCTGGCAGAGGCCTCTGCACTGGAGCGGGAGGAGCGCGGGGTCAGATCGTTCTCGGGCAGGACGCGATCAAGGAGGCGCTGGAAGCCCTCCTCGGCCATCTCACTGGCCGGGTAGATCTTGAGTGCCTTGAGATACCAAGCGATTGAGGAACCGGTCTGGTCGCGTTTGGCATCTTCGAACGTTTTTGCCTTCTGAAGGGCATTGACGAAAGTCGAGACCTTTGGAGTAAGCTTTTCGATTTCCTCTCCGAGCTTGGGGTCCTTGGAGTATTCCTGCTGCGAACGCAGTTCGTAGAGAGCCTCCCACGCAGCAAAACTGTTCCCACTGGAATCGACCTTGCGGGCCAGAACGATGGCCCCATCGATCGTGGCAATATTGGTCACCACCTGACGGAGCGCGTCCACCTTGATGGAGTCGCCCTGAACGGCGGGAGCGAATTCATACTGGCGCTTGAATATCTCCCGGAAGTTTTCTTCGCGGAGCAGGCGGTCAAAATCATTCCGGGCAACCACGATGGCACCACTCTTGTCGAGGAGGTCGCTGAACTCCTTGAGCTTGGGATTGGTGGGCCAGATCTCCGCGGCGGACTGGACTTCTTCCTTGGCCTTGGCCTGGTCCCCTGCAAGGAGGGCGGCCTTGGCTCCCTGGATTGCCATGTCGCTGGCAAAGGTATAGCCGGTGATGGCGCTCTCGGCCTTGGCGGAAGGGAAGTCCTTGGCGGTGTCCTTGAGCTTGGTCACGAGCTCCCGGGCCTGATTGTAATTCTTGGCCTGCATGGCGTCGTAGAGCTCGAAGAGCCCGCGGACATAGAGCTGGATACGTCGCTTTTTCTCCAGTTCGAGGGTGGCCACGGGTGCGAGGTACTCCCCAATGTAAAAGACCTCGAGGAGGCGTTTCTGAGCGGTATGGAGTTCGTCCCGCTCGAGGAGGAAGTTGACCGCCTCGATGGCCTTGTTCACGTCCTGGATGGCCTCGTTGGCGACCGAATCCAGAGTGGAGACGGTTGGATTTACCCCGATGCTCTCACTGAACATCTTGGAGACGTCGGAGTTCTTGTCAATGTGGAGCGCACTGTCGCCGTCTTTCCAGATCTGGTTGTAGAACCGGGAGGCCATGAGGACGTGCTGATAGCGCCGCTGCATGGTCCAGAGGGCCATGTTCGCCTGATACTGGATCTTGGAACGGAGTTCCTGCACCTCGGATTGAGCGAGGTTCTTCTTTTTCATGGCCTCCACCTCGGCGATGCGGCGGAGAATCTCGGCATACTCGAGCGACTGAGCCCCCCGGCCGGTGGTGGTGGCCTCGGAGTTTTTCTTGTTGGCCTCCTGATTGTCACCCTCGCTGGTTGGTTTGGCATTGCCAGTCTTCTGGTCACGGTCGTGGCGGGTCTTCCAGTCCCCGTCGCGAATGCGCTTCTGTTTCTCTTCCTCGAGGGCTGTGTTAAGCTTATAGAGGTTCTTGTTGTCACGTCGGGCTAGCATGGCCACGTAGACGGCCTCGGCCAGTGTCATGCAGATGCGGGCATCAGTCGGGAAGGCGGCGGCAGCAGGGAGCCCCTTGTAGGCGGCCTTGATATCAGGACCGCCCTCCCGGAAGGGGGAAAGGTCTGCGAGGATCTTGTCGATATTCCGGCGGTATTCCTGGGCCCCCGCAGAATCCTCGGGCGGCTGGCTGAGGTACTTCTCGAAGCGTGCCCTGATGATGCGTGTATCGCCAATCGGGATCGTGATCCCGGCCACGGTCACTGTTTCGTCCCCGGGATTCAGGAGGGGGATTTCCTCTCCGAAGGGAGACTTGGTGTCAGGTTGCTGCCGGTTGACAGTCGTGCTGGTGTCGGTCGGAGTTCGGTCAGGATTGGTTTCCGGGGCGGGTGGGGTGTAAACCTGGCCCTGGGCCACCCCGCTGAGGGCGAGCACGAGTGCGATTCGGATCAATGGGTTCTTCATGCCGGACTGGGTGTTGATCTCCTGCTCGGTAGACTAGGGTTTCTTGATTGCGGTTGCAAAGTTTACTCCGCCGTCTCCTACGAGGATCTTGAAGGCATAGTTGACATCGCGCTCAATATTGATCGTGGCCACTTCTTCGGGAACGATGACATAGACCGCCTCGGTATCTTCCTCGGATCCCACCAGAAGACCCACTCCCGTTCCGGAGTCACGATTGTCGATGCGGAAGACTGTGCCTTCCACCACGTATTCGTTGCGGCGCAGGGAGCTTGCGCTGCTGAACATTTCTGAAACAGGATATGGCTGGCCGGAGAAGCCGTCCTTCTTGCCCTTCCTGAGGACGAAGGCCCCGCCGGCCAGAACAACGACGACGACGGCCGCGATCCCTATGATGGCGGTGGTATTCAGACCGGAGCTGGCGCGGCGACCCATATTCTCAATTCTACTTATTCGAACAAACGGACAGGCTGATACTAAGCGGGAAATGCAGATTGCTAAACCCAGGAATTCGGGATTTCCGGCCGGGTAAGGTGCAGGGAACGGCTAGGAAGCGGTATTGATCCACCCGATCGGGTGATTCAGATGCTGCCATCTTGGGGTCAAGGCATGGGAAGGGAAGCCTAATTGTCCCACTGGTGACGAACCATACCCATCCAGGAGACGATGATTCCGACCATGGTCTGGGCGCAGAGCGCAAAGAAACAGACATTAGTGGGTGAGAGTTCGGTTTCGGTGATCACATCAACGGCGTCATGGATGTTGCCCCCGAGGGCCTCGACGCTGCCGGACCACGCCCAGTAAGCCGAAACGAATGGCTGAGTGACGGTTTCGAAGAACTCGGGCAGGGCCAGAACAGCCCCGCTGAGGGGGAGCTGGAAGCCCACGAGGTAAATGGAGAGAAGGGAGGATTGCTCCGGGGTCTTCATGACTGAAGAGATCGCCAGGCAGATCGCGGTAATGGAGGCGTTTACGAGGATAAGGAACGAGACGTGACTGACAAAGGAGCCTCGGAATTCCCAGAAGAACTCCACAAACATGGCCATCCACAGGGACTGGGCGAGGATGAGGCATGTGAGGAAGGCCAGCTTACTGAGCAGGTAGGCAGCCGGCCTGACGCCACCAAACTTTTCCTTCTCCATGATCTTTCGTTCCCCGGCCACCTCGCGGGCGGCGTTGTTCGAGCCCATCAGGGCGAGGAGGATGACCTCGAACATGATCATTCCGGAGACAGCGGATCCCACCCGGATCTGGTCCTCGCGGACTTCTACCCGGGATTGCAGCTCGAGAACGATATTCTCCTCTGGAATGTCGGACAGTCGCTTGATGGGTTCCTTTCCGCGCTCGGCAAAGAAAGTGACAAGGATGGGGAAGCACAGCAGGATGGCGACCTGCAGCAGGACCTGGGTCCGGTCCCGGAAAAAGATTTTCCATCGCCGGGTGAGCAATGTTCCAAACTGGCTGATCGTGCCCGGCAGGCGGGGCGTTGCAGTTTTCTTCTTCTGTTTCCTCGCCTCCTTCCCGGTCTCCTCGCTGGAGGAGTCCTCGTCGGGGGGCAACTTGATTACCCCTGCCTCGATGTGGAGGTCGCGGGTGCGGGCGAGTTTGCCGTAGTAGGCTTCGCGGTGTTTTGCCCACGACTCCTGCCAGTTGGTCCCGGATTGCTTGGCGAGCGTGGGGTAGACTTCCTCGGAGTCCTCGACCGAGAAGTAGTGAGTGAGCTGCCCCGGAGGGCCATGGAAGGCGACGCTGCCCTCGTGGTTGACGAGAATGGAATCGTAGAGCTCGAGATGGGCGAGGGAGTGCGTGACCAGGATGATAGTGCGTCCGTCGTTGCGGGAAAGGTCGTGAAGGAGGTGAACGATCTCTCTCTCGGAGCGGGGGTCGAGTCCGCTGGTGACCTCATCGCACAGGAGGAGCTTGGGGTCGGAGACGAGTTCCATGGCCAGTCCGAGGCGGCGCTTCTGTCCCCCGGACAGAACCTTGACCTGCCGGTCGGCGATAGGCGCGAGTCCGGTTTCCTCCAGCACCCGGTCGATCCGCCGGTCGAGTTCCTCGGTGTTGCGACACTTGACACGGAGGCGGGTCGCGGTCTCCACCGCTTCGTCGACAGTGAGTTCGTCATACGCGATGGAGAACTGGGGAACGTAGCCAATTTCCCAGGGTTCCAGGTCGCCTTCCTCGGAGAGATTGCGCCCATCCCACCAGAGGGAGCCTCCGGACTCGGGGTTGAGCCCCGCAATCGTCTTGAGCAGGGTGGTCTTGCCGCAGCCGGAAGGGCCGACGATGGCCATGAAGTGACCGCGCGGGACGGCGAAGCTGGTGTGATTCACCAGGTGGACCGGTTCACCGTCCTTCTGAATGGTAAAACAAACCTCCTTGAGTTCGAGCACGCTGAATTGGGATCGGTATGGCTTTGGATGGAGCCGGGTGTAAAACCGGCCGGGGCAGGCGCCGGGATTGAATCCCGGCCCGGGCCTACTGGGAAGCACAATCCTCGCTACGTCAAGGCCGGCCTGTTAGATCCTGCCCTGATCGAGGTAGGAAAGAGGATTCTTGAGCGAAGCGGGTTGGATGTTACGTTGTTCCGGAGATGGCGTCCCGCAGAGCACGAAGACGAGCCGGCCAATCCCGTGGTGCGGGCAGGACGGGAGTATGGTTTGGCCGGGTGGTCCTGGGACTTGTGGTGCTGGGTGCGATCGCTGCACTGGGTGGCTATCTTTGGTTGAAGAACTATCTGCGCAGCGACGGTTTCCGGCAGATGGTGAATCTCAAGGTAAGCGAGGTGCTGGAGGCCGAGGCGACTTTTGACCAGTTCAAGTGGGATGGGATGGAAATGAGGGCCCCCAACTTCAGCGCGGAGGGAAGTGGCCTGATCCGGCGCATCGAGCTGGAAGACCTCAAGTCCGAGATTCAGTTGGGAGCTCTCCTGCGGAAGCGGGTTGAGACCGAGGAGGTGCAGGTGGGGCGATTGCACGTGGAACTGGACGTCACCCGGGACGGCCCCAGATTCGAGGCCGGCCCGCGGCAGGTGGTGCAGTTCGACAATGTCAGCATCGATGAGTTGAGCGGGGAAGTGGATTTTGGAGAGACCTCGCTTCACTGGAACAAGGTGCGCGGATCCTTGAAGCCGGGGCAGGGCCGTGGATCGTATGCGGTGTCCCTGGCGCGCGGGCAGCTTCTCACCCCGTTATCGCTTTTTCCCGAACTGGACCTTCAGAAAGCAACCCTTCGCTTTGTGGATGATGAGCTCGTCCTGCAGAATGGAGCGTTCAAGGTGTTCGATTCCGGGCGGCTTCGAACCGATGGCGAGCTCGACTTTGAGAACGGGGACTACTTCTTCGAAGGTCACCTGACCGACGTGTTGTGCGAGGAGGTCGTGCCCGAGGACTGGTCCAAGCGTATCACGGGGCACTTGACTTCCCACTTCACGGTGGAAGGCCAAGGAAAAAAGGCCCCGGTCATCATGGGGAATCTGAAGCTGACGAATGGCTACCTGACCGCCTTGCCGGTGTTGGACCGTATTGCGGCCTACACTGCGACCGAGCGTTTTCGGAGGGTTTCCCTGCGTCGGGCTGAATTGAACTTCCGACAGGAGGGGGAACTCCTGGAACTCACCGATCTTGTGGTGGTGAGTGATGGTCTGCTCCGGATCGAGGGGACGCTTGCCATCGACGACGAGCGATTGAACGGGGACCTGCTGCTGGGACTGGCTCCAAGGACGCTGGCCAATATTCCCGGCGCGGCCTACCGGGTCTTCCACCCGGGGAAAGAGGACCTGCTGTGGACTTCGGTGAAGATTTCGGGCACGACCAAGTATCCGCGGGAAGACCTGAGTGACCGGCTGATCGTGGCCGGCTTCGAGTGGATGTATGAAAAGGTGGGTGGCGAACTGGTGCTCAAGCAGAGCGGCAATGTCGCGGGGGATGTGGCGAATGCGCTCTGGGATACTGGAGGTTCGGTGGCCAGGCTCGGTGCCGAGATCATCGGGCAGGGAACCGGTATCCTGAGAGGAGTGCCGAACCCGGTGGGCCCCATCCGCAATGGAGTGGGCAGTGTCATCGAGGGGATCCTGGGCACGCCGGGGAAGCCCGGGGAAGGTCAGGAAGATCCGAAACGCACATTGCCTGAATTACTCCCTTTGCCGGGGGATGAGAAGGAGGACGGGCGAAAGTCCGAGGGAAAAGGCCCTGACGCAGGGGACCCCCGCATTCCCCTGATTCCGAACCTGGGCGGGATTCCTGGGAAGGCGCTGGACCTGATCGAGCGGGAACTGGGGATCGAGGAGGCCGAAGAGAAAAAGCGTGGGGATTCGGATGAAGAGGATCCCGGGAGAAGCAAGGATTCGGCAAGGGGAACGGACAAGCAGACCGCCCGGCCTGAGCGTGCGAGAGAGGAGGAAGAGCCCCGCCCGCGGAGGACCCCGAGGAGCTTTCTGGAGCGGGAACTTGGGATTGATGAGTAACTGGAGTGCGGAATCCGCATGCGATTGTCCGCCCCTACTCGTTGACCACGAACTTGCGCCCCTTGCCGGAGACCCAGGCCGAGGTGGCGCTGCTGTGGAGAGCGTCGAGTGTGCCGAGATCCTTCACGCGGAACTCGATCGTCTTTGAGTGCGTGGTGGAGGGGTATTGTTTTTGCACCATGTTGGCTACGTCAGCGCCGGTGCGTTGGCCGGCGCGGTCCAGAAGGTCCTTACCCCGTTCCACGATCTTGCGGCCGGTGGCGAGGGTGCCGTACTGGGCCGCAGGGGTGATCTGATAGACACGCATGGTTGTGTCTCCCAGAGTGTCGATGGTGACCTCTGTGACAATCACATTACCATCGAGCAGATAGGCATGCTTGCTGATGGACGTGATACGGCTGAGAGCCACGAGATAGCTTCCGCCGGGCAGAGATCCCTGCCAGAACCCCTTGCTGCCGACGGAGTCGTTGTAAGTCTTGTCAGGGTCCTGGCCGGTTGATGAGGCATTGGGATTGGCGGTGTCCTGGGCCACGGCAAGCGGAGAGACGGCGAGGAGAGCGAGGACGGGTAATAGTTTCATGGGCAGGTATCTGGTTTGGTAGGGGAGAGTATTGATCCTGTTTCCGCGCCCGTCAAAGGATCGTTTTCCCACAGGGCATTTCCGGTTCCTGCACTTCGCGATTGTCGTGAAGGTCTTCATCCGCTTTTCTTCACGTGTGCCAACATACCGCCCGAACGTGGCACTTCTCCTCCTTGACCGCGATGACCAGCTTCTGATCTGCGAGCGGCTCAAGATCGAAGGGGCCTGGCAGTTTCCGCAGGGAGGGATGGACCAGGGAGAAACACCCTTGGAGACCCTTCATCGGGAAGTAGAGGAGGAGGTGGGCTTACCGCCCTCCAGCTATGACGTGCTGGAATGGCGTGATGGCTACCGCTACCTGTTTCCACCGGGTCTCCAGAAGGGAAAGAAGGCCCAGTTCGATGGACAGGAACAGACCTATTTCCTCTGCCGGCTCAGGGATGATGCGCCTCCAGTCAATGTGGATCAGGAGCCG